>CEVN01071428.1_pt1 | contig 11012 bp, 9 predicted proteins | sample 427041 | NCBI WGS metagenome assembly CEVN01 (sample SAMEA2623463, study PRJEB7988) | marine metagenome | biome: marine biome (ENVO:00000447); feature: surface water layer (ENVO:00002042); material: "saline water (ENVO:00002010), including plankton (ENVO:xxxxxxxx)" | depth 5 m
TCAGGTCTTCCCGACGGACGGGTACCCGATCGCAATCCTGATGGCACCCCGGCAGTGCCATGGAAAAGCCGCTGGACCGAAGGTCCCTTACCCCTTTGGCTTGTGGCCACCGCTGGAGGAATGGCTGTGATGTTTGTGGTGGGTCTGTTCTTCTATGGCTCTTACGTCGGTGTTGGTTCTGCTTGATTAAATCCTGATCAATTCAAGTGAATCGCCCCCAGTCCATAAGGACTGGGGTTTTTTAATGCTTGCTCTGAGATAGGTACTAGGCGACAAATGAGTCGTCAGTTTTTGAACCCTCAGAGTCATTGCTGACCAGCAAAGGCTGCTCAAGCTTGTATTCAGGAACAATCATTTTGAGCAACTGAAGCGCCAAACTGGATTGCTGATGCGATGCTGCCTCTAACAAGCGAGCCAGCAACGGTTGAAGCTCAGTGGCGGGGAGAAAGCCTTCTTTCGCCTGAAGAATCAGGGGATGATCAGTCGCTGAATCCGTGGCGCTGATCAAGAGCTCCTCAAACAACTTCTCCCCTGGCCGCAAACCACTGAATTCCAGGGCAATGTCTCCACGGGGATTGTTCTGGTCACGGACCGAGAAGCCTGATAACTGAATCATCTGACGCGCCAGATCGGCAATCCTGACCGGCTCGCCCATATCCAGCACAAACACCTCACCGCCTTGGGCCATCGCACTGGCCTGCAGCACAAGCTGCACAGCTTCAGGGATGGTCATGAAGTAGCGAGTGATTTGAGGGTGCGTCACCGTGACGGGCCCACCAGAAGCAATCTGCTTGCGGAATAAAGGGACAACTGAGCCACTTGAGCCAAGAACATTTCCAAAACGCACCATGGAACACACTGGTCCTCGGCCTTCTGACGTAATCTCAGCGGACGCGTTTTGAACCAAAAGCTCACAAATTCGTTTACTGGCACCCATCACATTGGTGGGGCGTACTGCTTTATCTGTTGAGATCAGCGTGAAGCGTTGGAGCATACAGGCACGTGCAGCGCGCAGAGCCGCTTGGGTGGAGGCAATGTTGTTAACCAAAGCAGAGCACACATTGGCTTCCACCAAGGGCACATGCTTGTAGGCCGCTGCATGGACCAAAACCTCAACTGAATGCTGGCGGCAGCAATGTTCCAAATTGGGCTGGTCAGCCGCATCAGCCAGTACGGGAACTAACTCTGTTTTGGCATTGAGAGAGGCCAACTCCTGATGGATCGCATAAAGAGCAAATTCACTGCGTTCAAGGAGAACAAGCGTCTTGGCACCGCATTTCAGAGCCTGCCGGCAGAGCTCAGAGCCAATACTTCCCCCAGCGCCGGTAATCAAAACGGACTTACCACTGGCCGCCAGCTGAAGCAAACCTGGCAATGGCTCTGAGATTTCACGGCCTAACAAATCCTCAATCGAAAGAGCTTTCAGCTCACTGACGCGATGACGCCCACTCGCTACAGCAGCAAGCGAAGGGATGGTCAGCACACGCAGACCGAGCCCTCCCAATTCACTTGCTAGTTCTCTACGGCGGGTTAGAGGAGCTGACGGCAAAGCCAACAAAACCTGGCAAACACCGGAGCTTTGAATTAATTCGGGGATAGATGCAGGGGACACCACCGGCAAGCGCTGAAGCCGGCGATTCCACAGTCGCGGGGAATCATCCACAACAGCAACAAGGTGAAAGCCTGGGTCATGTCGAAGCTCTTGGAGCAAACGGAACCCGGCCTCTCCTGCTCCATAAATCAACGTAGGAGTTCCTATGGACTGCTGCGATGACCACCTCAGGCGGACTCTCAAGAGATCCCTGGCCAACACGCGGCTCAAAACCAAGCCAGCAGTCATGAGGCTCCACAACAGGAACCAGAACGAACGAGGGGGGTCTAAGGCACGGTCAAGTGTGCTTACAAACAGCAGCAACAAAACAATCAGGCAGGTTCTAGGCAGCAAGCTGTAAAAAGAGTGGCTGCCTGCAGCTCTTGTCAGACTTCTATACCAACCGCTAATGATTAATGTCCCCAGTCCTACTAGCAACAAGACTGGAAGGAGCGCCAAGCTCTCAAGAAAAGCAGCCGGAGCCAATGAGTTAAGTCGTAATGCGAAGCTAGCCCAGAAGCTCAGCGTCAAGACCAATGCGTCGCACACCAAGAGAAGGAGACGACGAAGCAACAGGGACCGGTCTGCTGAAGCGACTGAACGGCAAAACGACAGCCCTTTCGCAATCCTTGACCTAAAAGAGACAAGCAATGCTTTTACCGATAGCTGAGTACTAACCATTTAAATACAAGCTATCACCCTTGCAGAGCTGAGCAAACAGTCAAAAAGAGAAATTAGAATCATTAAGGATACGGATATATACCAGCATTACGTCATCGAGTGCCAACAATTATGGCCGGATTTCCCTTGACAATTGAGGAATCGGGTATATCACTAAAAACAACAGAGCCCAAAGAGACAATGGCGTACTTACCAATAGTTACACCAGGAGCCACTGTCGCCTTAGCCGCGACCCAAGCAAACGAGTCAACACAAATGGGAGCAAGTTGCAAATCAAATGCTTCGGCTCGATAGTCATGATTTCCTGTGCAGAGATATGCACCTTGGGACAGACAAACATTGTCGCCTATATTAACTTGCGCAAGATTGTCGATCCACGAAGACTCTCCAATCCAACAATGGCTTCCTACAACAAGATTCCATGGGCAGGTTATGTGAAGTCGAGGCTTAAAACGACCACCCGAGCCAATCTTGGCACCAAACAAGCGCAATATTTGCTTTCTCCAAAATGAGCCAGGCAAAAATGAAGCCAAAAGCAGACGGCCGCTAAAGAACCAAAGGGCAAACCTTATATGATCAGAGAGAGATAGTGAGTCATTCCTCCTAAATTGACTCAACTGCTGATAGGAAGTCATTTAAATAGATTACGAATAAAAAGTTTGAATTGCAAAATAAGCCAAATTATCGCTGAATAAAGGAATTCAAACTCAATTTCGAAAACAGATAAATACGCATATTTTTTCTTAATTTGCCGTGTTTGCAGCATGGGCTTTATTGAAGATTGGCTAATACCTCCAGAAGTCATAACGGCAACAGAATGATTAAGATATGAGGCTTTCAAATCTGGTCCAACTCGTAGAAAAAAATCATAGTCAGCGCAAATACTATAATCTAAGGAAAATAATCCATACTTTTCAAAAAGAGACTTTGAATGGATTGATGCTACATGTGCGGTTTTCATAAAGTGCTTAAATTTCTGCCAAATAAAAGGCTTGCCAATCACCCTAGAATAACCAGTAGAGTCGCTTAGGACAACATTTGCAGAAACATACTCGATCTCATCATTAGACATTTGGATAAATTTCTCATAAGTAGATAAAGCATCCTCCAGCAAACAATCATCAGCACCCATGAAAATTATCCAATCAGACTTAGAAGCCCGAATGCCTTTATTCCATGCGTCATAGATACCTTCATCACTTTCGATAATACAGCGAGTAATATTTGATTTAAACCGATTTAATATTGACGGGGTATTATCAGTACTAAGAGCATCAATGATAATCAACTCAATTGGACCACTGTAGTCTTGGTTGACAACACTTGAGATGGCAGTTTCTAGAGACTCGGCGCAATTAAAAGTAGGAATAATGATCGCGAAGCTCGGGCGATATGAAGAAGTCATAGGCATTAAAAATCAGACATACCAAGCATTGTCATATATTGGTGTGCCATCTTAATCCCTATCGTATCCCAAGAAAAATTAGATTGAACAAAGTGCCTGCATCTCATACCCATATCGATTAGTTCAATTTGACTTTTTTGGAACAATCCATGAAGAGCATAAGAAATGTCATTAACATTCGGATTGACATACCATCCCAAAGCAGGATTTTTTAGAGCCGTCCAAGGAGTTCCTGTAGTTGTAATAACAGGAAGTCCCCATGACATGGCTTCGGCGATAGCTATACCAAAATTTTCGCTATAGGTAGGCAGGATGAAAGCATGAGATTGCTGAAAAATGGCATCTTTCTGCTCTCCATAAACAGGCCCTGTAAAACTAACAATTTTTTCTAATCCAAGCACCTTGACACGTTTAATAAGTTCATTCTCATATGCTCGAGAGCCCATACCTGCAATAACACAGGTCCAGTTGTGTGGTCTTAATAAAGAGAGACTGGTGAGCAATAGCTCGATTCCCTTCTTGGGATGAATACGAGACAAAAAGAGAAGCTGTTTCTTATCTGCTGAGTGACTTTGTTTGGGAGCCGATAACTGCAAATGGTTTGGCATATTAATACCCTCTTCAATGAGAAACATTTTATCTGGAGAAAGGCCAACGCTAATTAGATTCTCAGCTTCAGAAGCTGAGGTTGCATGTATGGCATCACAACAGTCAAAAAGCAACGATTCAAATAAACGATAATAAATCCCTTTGCGCAAACTATTTCTATTTCGTGCCCAAGGCTCCAACATTCCTGCAGGCTGAACAACCAACTTACAATTTGGATGATGCAGTTTCCAGTATCTGCAAACGAAACTAGACTGTCTCCATAGCCCTCTAAGATGTATAAGATCTGGATTTAAAGCGCAAATATACTCGTACAATTTGGGCGAATAAGGAAAGATAGGATTACGAAAACATTCTACTTTTTGAATTGATAAATTGTTAGGTAAAAATTTTAGGCTCATATCCACTTCAGTTGAGTCTTGCTGGGACAAGACTGTTAACTGGTGCTGTGGAAGTTTTTTAGATGTGCTTAGCGCTAAATTAAGCGTTGCGTGAGATAAGCCGCCAGCTCGCTCGCTAAGTGAATCTGTAACGCTGAGGATATGAGCCATGTATCTTACTCGTTTCGAGAAATCATTAAACATTCAGGTGGTGATGATTTGCCGAGCATCCATTGATAAACATCTGTTGTGGACTTAGCAACTGATCTCCAATCAAAGCGGTTCTTCACAAGTTGACTACTATTTTCTCCCATATTTTTTAAGTCAGAATCAGATTGGCCAAAAATAGCAAGTAATGCATCAATCAGTTCGGAGGTATCAGGTTCAGCCCGTAGTGCTGCATTGCAATCAAAAGCTTCAGGTAAATTGCATGCAGAGCTAAGCAAGCAAGGCAAGCGAAAAGACATTGCCTCTAAAGCAGCCATCGGCAAACCCTCTGAAAAGGATGGGAGGATAAAGGCTGTACTATTCTGAAATGCAGCTGCTTTTTCAACACCAAATAAAGGCCCTCTTACTAAACATCTTTCAATAGGGTAATTCTCAAGTTGACTCTGAAATTTGCCATCGTCACCAAAACCTACACATACAAGCCACCAGGATTTACGTTTGGCCTCAGTTAACACAGATTGCCAAGCAGACATCAATGGTTCTAAACCTTTTTTGGGATGATAACGGCCTAAAAACAACAGTACTTTTTGATCAGAAGGTATTGTTTTGTCCCATGGAGGTTTAGGATACAAGTCTGAACTAAATGAGGGGATAGTAACTCCATTAGGGATCACCACTACAGGAACATGGGGCAATCTTGAATGAATGGCATCTGCCTCAGCTTGACAAACAGCATGGAGACAAAATGCTGAATTTAATGCCCGTTTTTCCCATAGTTGCCAGACCAATTCTTTTTTCCATGATGCATGAGCCATAGCCCAAGAATCCATCATTCCATGTGGTGCAATCAAGGTTGGAGTTCCACAAGCGGATAATCGACTTGCAATACGCGTATGACTTCTCCATAGTCCATGGAAATGCAATACATTAGGTTTATAATTTTCGATTGATTTATATAATTTCTGGTCTCGATTCCATGGCTTATATTGATCTGCAGTTAGCCATCTTGAATATACCCCTGCTCTTTGCTGAGCAGCCAATAGATCAGCAACAGCAAAGGCGATTCCACCATCGCCATGCTTTGCAGAGTATGAAACATGTAGAGGACTTAAATTGCTCATACATGCTTAGAGACAAGCCTTCTGTATACTAAATACATTGGCACAATAAGTACACAATAAGCCATTATGACCTGCGGCAAATAACCTCGGCTAATCACACTATATAGATAGCAAGCATTAAGTAAGTAAATTGATTGTGCAACTGGCTCATATTGTCTCAACAAAAACCATGACCATAACCTTCTCATCAAAACGCCCAGTGCAAAGCTGACAAGCACAAGAGATGACCAGCCAGCAATTAGATAATATTCAACAAAAGCCAAAAAAGCAGTATGTGATTTCCAAGACACTGATCCTTTAGTCGTGTAAATATCATCCTGAATTCGGTAAGTATAATCACCCGATGGTTTATTCAAAAACAATTGCCTAGGAATTGGGTGCAATAAAGTTGCAATAATAGGCTCGCCCCCTATGTAAGGATATTTTTCCGGAACCAAGCTAAGTACAAGAGATGAAGTAAAGAAGGTTCCAGCTTCCTCAAAACTTGAGGTAAGGATCTCAACAGGACTAAGATCCTGCATTGATATGTGACCTCCACGGCTATTAAGCCGCCAAACAGAAACTAAGCCACTCAAGCCTATAAAAAATACCATTAAAATGGTTGCAATAACCAACTTAGGTCTTCTCTTGAGATAAAAAAGCCACAATAAGAATGCAGGCGCCAACAGGAGAAGAAGCTTATACCTGAAACCCTGGTTTAAATAAATCAGGGTAGCCACAATAAACCAAATAGCCAGAGAAAAAGTTTTATTGCGTTTTCTGAGCCAAACACAAAACTGAAGAAGAACACCCGGTATAAATAAATCACCAAGTAAATTGAAGTAATTTTGAAAACCGCGTATCTTCGTGCCCAAAGCATCAAGAAATGGGAATAGCTGAAGATCTGAAAAAGCAAAGCTAGAGCTGAGCTTCACATATAGATGCGCTGTGAGGGCAATGCAGCAAAAGAGAACTCCCCAAGCACGGGCACTGCGCAAATCAACATTAAAAGATCTTGCTAATTGTCTATTTGGTGTTCGTGGCTTGATTAAATAAAATCCCGTTAGAAAGGATGAATAAAAAGCTAAAGTTGCAATCCACCCATAAATCAAAACATCTCTATGCTCAAACATTCGGTACAAAGTACCTGAGGATCCAACAAAATTTGGGTTTTCACCTGAAGAAAAAATCGCCCTTAAAGGTCCAAATAAAGCATAAAAAGCCAATATCAAAGTAACAAATAATGTTGGCTTATAAACTTGAATCCAAGTCGTGGAACGTGCAGAGCTAATACACTCTAAAGCCATGAGGGCGACGATGGATGAAATAACTAGTATTTCCGATATAGAAAAATCCATCAGACTATGAAAGCTTAGATAATGCCCAAGAAGTCATCATACTCCTGAATGATGACTTGTGAACACTAATCGCATACTGACAAGAGCGCTTAAGAGCCAAAGCAAAGTTTTGAACATCAAACTTGAAAACCTGCTCTTTTGCAGAAGCAATCATGGATTGACGCTTGTCAAGCGCTTGCGAGTCAGATAAGTGGAGTAATTTACATAAAGCCTCAGAATCATTAGATTTAAAAATCCATCCAGTTTTATTATGAATCACAAGGTCATTTGCGCAACCACATGCGCTGCTCACAATCACAGGGAGACCTGCGGCCATTGCTTCGTTAACCACCAAAGCCCAAGTGTCCTTGCGACTTGCCAGTAAAAGAGCATGAGAATAGCCATAGTGGTGAGCGAGATGCTCAAGCGGTAAGAAAGGGGAAAATTTAACGGCATTTGGACGGGGCAACTGCTGACATAAAAGGCGAATTTGATTCTCCAGAAGGCCATGACCTATCAACAACAGAGGTCTCATTCCACCGTTGGACTGATATGAAGCAAAAGCCTCCAAAAGAAGCTCATGATTTTTTTCTGGGATGAAACGACCAACACACAGAAAAGGGCGCTCCGCTTTGGACAATGATTCAGAAGCAGAGTCAGCCGCCAATTGAGCTATCAGCTCATTGTCAACCACATCCCAGGGCTGATGAATCGCATCAGCATCCATCCCAAGCTCCCTCAAATATGAACGACTTTGAGATCCAGCGACGATACCAGCGCTATACCCCCTAAGTAATTGGCGTTTCAACCATTCCTTCAGCGAAGAACGTGGACTGTCTTGCCGACGACTATCACTCACCACCACGAGGGGGATGGAATTTTGTTGTGCTGAGATCATGAGCTGCAGATAAGCCCGATCAGCCCAACCTATGCTGACAATGACTGATGGCTCGTAGCGATCAATAAGAGCCTCTAGTTGATGGCGCAATATTGGTTGAGGAGGGTCCTCCTCATCACCCTCACTACCTTCTAGGGATAAGAGAGTGTAGTTAGCTCTCTCAACCACAAAAGTCCAGGGGTATTCCTGAGACTGGGGTCTAGTCTGTAATACCAATAAAGGACATTGAAGAGCTGCTGCTGCTGCCTGAAATCGTGCATGGTGATAAGGACCTACACGATGCACTGCAATCAACACAGGACTATTAACTGATTTTTGCATCAACTCAGTTCACCGAGCAATGATTCGCGGGTGACATCAACGAGTTCCTGCCTAAATCGAGACCATGCCCAGGGACGTACAGAGGCAGCAATGGCCTGACGATCAAACCCCTGGGAGAAGGCCTGCGACTCAAGCTCTCGCAATGCCTGAGCAAGAGCATTCGGATTAGATGCCGGGATTAACAAAGCAGAGTCCTCTGCTGCCACATCTGGCAGTCCAGTATTGAACGTTCCAAGACAAAAGCAACCGCGAGCCAACGCTTCGAGATAGACGTAACCAAATCCTTCGACCAAGGAGGGAAGAACGAAGACATCTGAAGTGCTGTAGAGCTCATCGAGCTTTTGCTGGCTAACGGCTGATGTCAGCTCTACTCCATTGGGAAGACTGAAATTGGATCGAATCTGTGGATCGACATAGCGGCAAACCAGCGTGAGCCGGGAGTGCATCAGACGGGCACGACCCCATGCCTCCAGAAGATGATGCAGTCCCTTGCGATGCAACCCAGAACCAACAAAGAGAAAGTGACAGCAGTCGCGTTGATGAGAAGCTGCTCTTGAAATAAGCAATGGTGCTGGATCGATCCCAAAAGGAATCACACTGATTCGATGCTGTTCAACACCAACAAGGGAACAAGTTCGAGCTGTAAAACTGCTATTGCAGATCACCAGATCAGCCCGTTCAAGTTCTTCACGATTGGTGAAATCTTGCGCATCTATACACAATTGCTCACGGGCATCACTTAACTCCGGATAGCGCTCCAGGTCATCTTGGAGAATCCGGGCGCTTTCGGCTATGTGGGGGTGGTACTGCACTAAGCCTCGCCGCCGCCGATAGAGCGGTTCAGCCGTGAAGGCATGGTGGGCATAGCCCATGTGCAGCAATAAGGCCGCCTCATGCTGCCGGGCTAAGCGCAAGGCACTCCAGCTGATCGGGTCCTGATCGTCGCTCCAACGCTGACGCCAAACAGGCCGAAAACGCTGGGCAAGCTTTGTCAGGACTAGCCGGCGACTGCAGTGAACTAGACGCGACGGCAGCTGCGGGTGGTGGCGTCTACTCAGTCGGCCCAGCCGCTCGAAAGATCCAACCTTTGCAACACGCTCCAACAGGGGTTGAAGAGCATCTGGGAGGTACTGATCCGTGACATGGGCAGCCAACAGTCCTGCTTCGGATAGCGCCACTGGCACCTGATAACCATCGCGGCGACCTGCAGCAGCAGTCACAATCCCCATTAACCCAGGATCTCCTGGAGCTGTAGAGCCGTGGCATCCCAACTGAAATCCCAGGCATGGTCAGCCAACTGCTGGCGCATGGTCAGGTAGCGGTCGTAGGAGTTGACTTGGGCTTGGATCCAAGCCACCACATCCTCAACACCAGCATGCTCGCCAAAAAGCTTGCCGCAGTTAGCACCATTGAACGTTGATGGAATACCGCCGATGGCCCTCGCCAAAACAGGAACACCAAGGCGCAAGCATTCGCGGTTTGAGATCCCATAGGCCTCTGAGGAGGAGAACAGAGTGCCGAAATGCCAACTGCGTAACTCTCGAGTAAACGCTTCCATCTGAGTGCGTTTGTTAATGAACCCCAGTGGCTGCAACAACGGATGGCTTGGGAGATCAGCAATGGGAGGGCCAATCGCCCTGACCACAGCTGGAATACCGATGAACTGCAGGCCTTCCGCCAACGCCAACACGAAAGGGCCTCCCTTTCGATGCCAATCTTTGCCCAGAAAACCCAATCTGAGCGGTGCTTGGGCCGAAGGAGGAGGCGGTAGAGACGCTGCAGGGAGCTCAGCGAGAGCCTGTTCGTCGAGATTGGCCCCACCTGGCACCACATAGATCCGCGACGGATCAATGCCGTAATCACGGCAGACCGACTCCGCGGCCCAACTCGACATCGTTATCACTGCCTTCGCCGCCGCATAGGCCATCTGCTCTTGCCTTAGTACTGCCCGCTTCAAACCTGGAGCAATGCGAGTTCCGGCGCCGTAGTCATCAAAGACTTGCCTGGTGGTGGCATCGATATAAAAGCTGACCTCCCAGTTCTGTGGCCAGGGGAATGGGGGCAGCAATGGGTAATGACTCAGCAAACGGCAAAACTGGTCCTCTGAGGCAGGAAGCAAGCGCGCCTGTCTCCATAGGCTGCGTAAAAAACAGTTGCTGTACTGAAAGCCACCTAGACGTCCAGTGCGGAGCCATTGCTGCAGGTTCCACAGCCTCCTGAGCCAGCGCAGACGTTCAGGCCGAAGCGCCAATCCCGCACTCAGGACCCCTCTAGATTTCCCAGCCTGCAATAAGAAATAGGGAATGTTGCTCCAGGTGGACAGGTCGGTGGCATCCCCACAGCAGAGCAGCTGATGGCTCATGAAATGAGCTCCCGATACCAACGACTAGCGCAAGCCTCAATGCCATAGGTCTTTGCTCGTGTGGCCGAAGCCTCAGCTAAGCGTTGCCGGGTTTTGGGCTGGGACATCAACTCACCCAGTCGAGTGGTCCAAGCCTGCACTTCCCCGGAAGGCACCAGCACCC
>CEVN01017287.1_pt1 | contig 11003 bp, 10 predicted proteins | sample 427041 | NCBI WGS metagenome assembly CEVN01 (sample SAMEA2623463, study PRJEB7988) | marine metagenome | biome: marine biome (ENVO:00000447); feature: surface water layer (ENVO:00002042); material: "saline water (ENVO:00002010), including plankton (ENVO:xxxxxxxx)" | depth 5 m
AGAAAATATGAAGATAATCCTGACTCAACTTTTACACCTTTGCCAACTAATATTACTCCACTGGGAATCGAGTTAGACCCAGAGACAGGAGTTGATTTATCTAATGCTGAAAATAAAAAAAATTAATTAAGGCTAGCAGTATCTTTAAGTCTTTGCTGGAAATAATCTTCAAAAGATTTATTGCATGTAATAATATATTTATTTCCTAAATTATATATTGAGCACTCAATTCTTGCTATCGTAGTTTGAGCCATAGTAGACTTTGGAAATTTTTCTTCTCGTAAATCAAAATGGGTTAGTTTGTTTAAAAAAATTTCTTTATTTTCACCTTCTATTTCAAAGTATGCTTGTCCATAAGAGTAATCAGAAGCTAACATATTTTCATTTGTATTAATGGAAGATACTAAATTTAAAATTTGTTGATGGTCTTTTTTTGTAGTTAAAATTAAACTCCACTGATCAAAAGAATTCTTACCGAATAAATAATTTGAATCATATTTAATCTCTAAATTTTTTAAAGGTGGTTTTATTGAAGTTTTCTCTTCAATAATATTATTAAACTTTTCTAAACCATTGCCTCTTATTATTATTTGATGATAATATTTTTGAGTAATGTTTACCCCAGATGTTGATGCTATTTCTGTCATGAAATTAGCCTTTTATTCTCAGGGTCAATAAAAACTGGATTTACCACTTCGACTGGGATGTTTTTAGTTTTTCCCGAAACAGTTACAAAAAATTTTTTACCCAATAAATTTTTCCCTCCTCTAATCATCGCAAGACCGATTGATTGATTTAAATTTGGGCTGTAATAACCTGAAGAAACGTGTCCAAGATATTTAATTGGATTTTTAATTTTTTTTGGTAACTCATTTAATTCAACAATATGTTGTCCTTCTTCTATAGTGTCTGTTTTATTTATTGGTGAAAGACCAACAAGTTGTTTTCTATCCTCTCTAGATGTATCTGGTCGAGAAAGAGATCTTTTGCCTATAAAGTCTTTTTTATTTTTTCCTATCATCCAATTATAATTTAAATCTATAGGAGTAACTGTGCCGTCTGTTTCTTGACCAATAACTATGTATCCCTTCTCTGCTCTGAGTAAATGCATTGTTTCTGTACCATATGGAATTAAATTAAACTCTCTTCCACAAGAAAATATTTCTTCCCAAAGTTCTAAACCATATTTCGGGGAGATATAGATTTCATAACCTAATTCACCTGTAAAACTAGCTCTCATAATTCTAATTTTAGTATCTTTGTAATCAAAATTTTTAAAAGACATAAAGGGGAAAGCTTCATTACTAAAATCAATATTTGGAAATACTTTCTTCATTATTTCTCTTGTTTTTGGTCCACTTATATTAAATGTTGAGAATTGCTCAGTTATTGAATTTAAATAAACTTGGAGATGCGGCCACTCAGTTTGCAAATACTCTTCCATGTGTGCAAGAACTTTAGGGGCTCCACTTGATGTTGTTGTGGCTATGAAATGTTGATCGCTAAGTTTACAAATTATACCATCATCTTTGATCATGCCATCTTCCCCGAGCATCATTGCATATCTAGATGTCATCGGCTTCATTTTTGTAAATGCATTTGTATATATGAGATTCATAAACTCTAATGCGTCTCGACCTTTAATTTCAATTTTGCCCAAAGTACTTCCATCTAATATTCCTGAGTTTTCTCTTAACATTTTGGACTCTCTTTGAACTGCTTGATGCATAGTCTCTTTATCATGAGTTTTAAAATACCAAGGTCTTTTCCATTGACCAACATCTTCAAAGACAGCATTATTCTTTAAATGCCATGGATGAATTGATGTTTTTCTTTGTGGATCATAAAATTCATAGGTGCTTCTGCCAGCAATAGCGGCGAAACTTAATGGCGCATATGGCGGCCTATAGGTCGTAGTTCCAACCTCTGATATTTCTTTTTTTAAAAGCTTTGAAACTATAGCTAAAGAGTTAATACTACTTATTTTTCCCTGGTCTGTGCCCATGCTGTTAGTTGTATATCTTTTTAAATGTTCAATACGATCAAAACCTTCTGATATTGCTTGTTTTAAATCTTTTATTGTCACATCGTTATGAAGATCAATAAAAGATTTGGACCAGTTAGAATTTATTTTACTTTTTGTCTCCCATAGTTCTTTGATTGAGTATTTATTTGAAACATTAAGTTTAATTTCAAAATCTAATTTTGCAGTATTTAAAAATGATAGCTTCTCATTAATTTCTTCACATAATTTATTAAAATTATAATTTCCACTAACTGAACCAAGTGTCAGTGTTTTTTGAAAAGGTGTATCTGGTTTAAACGATGATATATTTTTATCCCATTTTACTAAACCCTTTGATTGCGTAAATAAATGTATATCTGGATTATATCCACCAGAGACACAAAGCATTGAGCTTTTTATTTTAATAAATATTTTACCTTGTCTAATAGTTATTTTTTCAATTTTTTTATTTCCATCACATCCTTCAATTTCTGCATCAAAATAAGATGGTATATTGTTTTCTTTTAAAATTTTTTTAATATCGGTTTCAATTTCTTCTTTTTTTCTGGAGTCAACATAGGCTTCTGGTTTGCAACCTAAACTTAACATCGAATTTAATAAACTCATAGAAGATGAGTTGTTCGTGAATATTACTGGCCTTTCCTCAGGCACGACTCCATATCTATGTATATATTTTTCAAATGATGATGCTAACATGACTCCTGGTAAATCGTTATTTCTAAATGAAATAAACCTTTCAATGTGACCATTGCACAAAATAGTATTTGAGGTTCTTATTTTGTGTAAGGTGAGCTCAGATTTATTTAAATCAATTTTTTTACCAGCAAATTTATCTTCAAGGGCGACAAGGTGATTAGTGAAATTATAAGTGGTGACCAATGTATTTCTTAAAATTTTGATATTTTGAGCTTTGCTCAATAATTTTTCAGTTTCCTCAAGCCATTCAGATGAATTTAACCCATTTATTGTATCAACCTTATTTGAATTTTTTAATATTCCACCTAAAAAACTATCTTGTTCAATTATTAAAACTTTATACTTTGTATTTGCAAACTTTCGAGCTGCTATTAAACCGCTAAGTCCCGCACCTATTATCAAAATATCAGTGTTATGATTTTGATGAATACTTTTAGATCTAAAATTTTTTGGAGGTTTCCCAAGTCCTGCCGACCGTCTTATTAAAGGTTCGTAAATATTTTTCCAAAATCCTTTTGGACCCATGAAAGTTTTATAGTAAAAACCTGCTGAAAAAATCGGTGATAAGATGTTGTTTATGGCTCCAAAATCATAACTTAAAGATGGCCATCGATTTTGGCTAGTGATCACCATACCATCGTATACACGTTTAATTGTAGCTCTTGTATTAGGCTCATTATGCTCACTAATAATTTGAACTAGTGCATTAGGTTCTTCAATACCACAGGTATAAATACCTCTAGGTCTATGATATTTAAAACTTCTACCAACTAATCTAATATTATTTCTTAGTAATGCTGATGCTATTGTATCTCCTTCATAAGCAAAATAAGACTTTCCATCAAATTTAAAATTAATTTTAACGTTTGAAATATAATTGCAGTTATGGTTTCTTAAGGCAGTCATTTCCTATTTTTTTACCGTAAAATTGCCAGATCCTACCTTAGGTTCACCAGATGGAGATTTTAGACAATTTTTAAATTCAGTAATTTCGGGTCTTTTTTCATTAAGTTTATAAATTTTTAGTATTTCGTCGGTTGAGGTATTTCTTACAGCATTGAACCATTTTTTACATCCATGAGAATGAACCCATCTTTCATAAAAAATACCTTTGGGATTATTTCTAAAAAATACGTACTCTCCCCAATCTTTATCAGATAAACTTTCTGGATTAATTGGTCTAACTACATGAGCTTCGCCGCCATTAGAAAACTCTGACTGGTCTCTTTCTCCGCAATATGGACATTTTATTATAATCATGTTTAATGTGCTACAGCTGCTGCACCATGCTCATCGATAAGTCTACCATCAGAAAATCTACTTAGTGCAAATGGTGCGTTAATTTTATGTGGTTCGTCTTTAGCAATTGTATGGGCAAAAACATTAGCACTTCCTGGGGTAGCTTTAAATCCACCAGTGCCCCAACCACAATTAAAATACAATCCTTCCACATCGCATTTGCTTATAATAGGACTCGCGTCTGGACAAATATCTACTATACCGCCCCATTGTCTTAACATCTTCATTTTACCAAAGATTGGGTAAAGCTCTACAATAGCTCTTACAGTTTCTTCAATTACATCATATCCTCCTCTTTGAGTAAAAGAATTATAACCATCTGTACCCGCTCCAATTACTAATTCACCTTTATCCGATTGACTTACATATGCGTGCACAGCGTTCGACATCACTACAGTATTAATAACTGGTTTAATTGGTTCCGAAACTAAAGCTTGTAATGGTCTGCTTTGTAGTGGAAGTCTTATTCCTGCCGTAGCTGCTAGCACACTAGTATGCCCAGAGGCTACTACACCAATTTTTTTTGATTTAATAAAACCTTTGGTTGTTTCTACTCCCTCAACTTTGTAATTATCAGTTTTTATTCCTTTAACTTCACAATTTTGAATTATATCTACACCAAGCTCATCAGCTCTCATTGCATAACCCCAAGCAACAGCATCGTGCCTTGCAACTCCACCTCTTGGCTGATATGCGGCTCCAAGAACAGGGTATCTCAAATTATCTGTGTTCATTATAGGAACTAAATCTTTAACTTCATTTTTGTCCAGCCACATTGTATCCAAACCATTTAATCTGTTGGCTGAAACTCTTCTTTTTATTTCTTTTATATCGTGCTCGTTGTGAGCTAAGTTTAAAACACCTCTCTGGCTGAACATCATGTTATAATTTAAATCTTCAGATAAGTTCTCCCAGAGTTTAACAGCGTGATCGTATAAATAAGCACTTTCATCCCATAAATAATTTGACCTTATGATTGTAGTGTTTCTTCCTGTGTTTCCACTCCCCAACCAACCCTTTTCAATTACTGCAATATTTTTAACTCCATGTTCTTTTGCCAAATAATAAGCTGTACCTAAACCGTGTCCTCCGCCACCAACTATAATTACATCATAGTTTTTTTTGGGATTAGGATTTCTCCACATTTTCTCCCAACGTTCATTATTGGAAAGTGAATTTTTGACAATACTTGCTATTGAATATTTTTTTTTCACTTCTTTAAGGTATCAAAAATTTTGAAAGTGAGCCAGTTAATTTAATCTAGAACTTTAATTTTTGAATTTTCATTAATTTGACTTCTAAGCATTGAGACTTTCTTTTTTAGCAATGCGCATACTTCACTTTCAGTAGCTTCCAGAAATGAAACACATTTTTCTTTTGTCTTTTCTGGGTTATGTTCTTGAGAAAAAGACATTGCATGCTCAAATGTTGATTTGCCTGTTGTTTTCTTAATGCCTAAGTCAAGGGCTGAAGTTAATGAAGATCTCATAACATTTCCTCCACCCACTGCTGATGAAGTAGGTCCTATGAATGCCATAGTCTCAACACAACCTGTTAAGAGTAAAATTCCTGCAAATCCTAATAATATTTTTCTCATACTTCCTTTTTCTTATAAATTTATACACCCTTATTTCCACTAAAAAACTTATCTCTAGCTCACATTGAGCTTAACAAAAACAACCAGAAATTGTAATACTTATTTTACTTTATTTCTCGAATCGGATCATTATTCATACATGAATCAAGGCTTTCGATCATTTGAAAATAAAACTTCCCATAATTCTCCACAGTGACAAAGCCTATGTGCGGCAATAATAATGCATTTGGCAGAAATCTTAATTTATGATCTTGTGGTAAAGGCTCTTGTCCATAAACGTCTAAACCAGCGCCTGCAATTTCATCGTTTTTAAGAGCTTCAATTAAATCATTTTCGTTAATTATCTCTCCTCTAGAAGTGTTTATAATAAATGAAGTTTTTTGCATTAATTCAAATTCTTTTTTTGTTATCAAGTTTTTGTAATTTTCATTTAATACTACGTGTATAGATATGATATCTGAAGTTTTAATTAAATCTTCTTTACTCATTGGTAGAACACCTAATTTATTTGCCTCTGATAGATTTAGGTTTTCGCTCCAAGCAGAGACCTCCATGCCAAAAGCTTTACCGACAATAGCTACTTGAGTTCCAATTTTTCCTAAACCTATTAATCCTAATCTTTTCCCTTTAAGCTCGTATCCTATTGTAGATTGCCAATAACCTTGAAACATATTATCAACTTCTTGCTTAATATTTCTCAATAGTCCAAGTATTAACAGCCATGTAATTTCTGCAGCTGGATTAGGATTTATTTCTGTGCCACAAACAATAATATTTTTTTCTTTAGTTGATGATAAATCTATTGCTTTATTTCTCATTCCTGATGTCATAATGAACTTTAGATTTGGTAAATTTTCAATCAAGGTTTTCGATATTTTAGTTCTCTCTCTCATTAAAAATAAAACTTCGAAATCTTTTAAAGCTTCAATTGTCTCCAACTCAGTTTGAAAGGCTTTATCAAAAGAAATAAATTTATATTTTTTTTCGTATTCTTTTGTATTAATTAATTGATGAAACACATTTTGATAATCATCTAAGACAGCAACTTTAAGCATATACTTTCCTATTGGACAAATAAATGCCTGATAAAATAAATGAGGCACCTATAAAATGGTATAATGCAAGTTTTTCTCTAAATATTACAATTGCTAATATAGCGCTAAGTAATGGCATCAATTGAACAAACATTGTTGCTCGATTTGGTCCCACTATCTCTACGCCTTTTTGCCAGCAGTAATAAGCCGCTAACGCAGGAAAAATTACAACATAAAAGAGAATAACGAAAAAAGCTTTATTGAAATTTACTTCTAGACCAATTGATCTTTCATAAAAAAATTGTGGAATTAAAAATATTATTCCAACAGTGACCATTAATTGTATTAAAGTAAATTGAGAAAATTTAAAACTATGTTTCTTTAGTAATGTTGAATAAATTGACCATGAGAGAACACAAACTAACATCCACATATCCCCCTTATTAAAGCTTAAAGATAAAATCTTATTTAGGTCAGCATTTGAAATAATTGCGCTAATTCCGATAATTGATAATAATAGTCCTATTAATTGAAAAATATTTGTTTTATCTACTTTCATAAGGGATGAAATAATTATCGTCACAGCTGGAATTGCAGCAAGAACTAAAACTGCGTTTATTACTTGAGTATAGTTCAGCGCAAAATACACTACAGAGTTAAACGTGCTTATTGTTATAACTCCCATAAAACTTATTACCATCCAATTTTTTTTAATGTAATTATAATTGTTGAAAATTTCTTTATAAGTAAATGGAATTAAAATTAGCCAAACCGAAACCCATCTTAAAAAATTTAAAGTTAACGGAGGTACTTCAAATAGATAAGCAAATTTACCTACTATAAAATTGCCCGACCAACATAATGTTGCAAATACAAGTAATGAATATGCTAAGTAATTTTTTGACAAATTAACCCCTAATTAAATCTTGCGGAACTATAAGGAGACAAATCTAAATTAGTTTTCTCTTCATTAACTATTCCTGAGACAATCTTTCCAGTTATTGCACCGAGAGTCCAGCCCAAATGGTGGTGACCAAAAGCGTAGATAATGTTTTTATTCTTTAATGAAGGTCCAATAATAGGTAAAAAATCTGGAAGAGTTGGTCTAAAACCTAACCACTCATCTTGATAATCTCCTAGCTGAGGGAGTAATTCTTTTGCACATTTGTCTATATAATCAATTCTTTTTTTTGATATTGGATTATCCAGACCACCTAGTTCCACTGTACCAACAGCTCTTAAACCTTGATTCATTGGAGTCATTCCAAAACCCCTATCTAGAAAAATTACTGGCCTTTTTAGTAAATGATCCATTTTTTTATAATGAATATGGTATCCTCTTTCAGTATCTAAAGGAATTTTTTCTCCTAATTTATCTGTCAATTTTTTTGAGAAAGCTCCGCAAGCTAAAACTATCTTTTCAAAGTTATAATTTGAAGAATGGGTTTTGACTGATGTCTGATTAACTTTATTTTGTTCAATCTCAATTACTTCGTTTTTGTTAAATTTTCCACCGTATTTAATAAAAAGTTCAAAAAGTTTTTTTGTTATTCCTTTTGGATCTCTGGCATGGTAAGCATAATCATAAATTACTCCCCCATCAAAAACTGGATTAAGTTTTGGCTCCAAGTCTAAAATTTCTTTTTGGCTCAATAATTTTTGTTTAATACCGAGCTGATTTCTGATTTTTATTTCCAAATTTCTACTTTTAAGATTTTTATTAGTCCAAATGTATATTATTCCTTTTCTTTCTACTAAATTGGTTGTATCAATTTCTTCTAAAATTTCATCATACGCATTTAGTGATAGATTTAGTATTTGGTGCATATACTTCGCTGTATGCATCATTGATTTAGAGGTGGATGATTTAAGATAATGAAAAATCCAAGGTATCATTTTTGGAATATAATTCCATTTTAAAGCAAGCGGTCCATATGAGCTGAGTAACATTTTTGGAACATCAGAGATTACATCAGGACGATTTAATTGTACGACTGCGTAAGGTGAAAAATGCCCAGCATTACCATAAGAACTCATGCTACCTGGATCTTTCTTATCAAAAATTGTAACTGGAATTCCCTTCTTTGCCAACTGCAATCCAATGCAAACTCCCTGGATACCAGCGCCAATAACTCCAACGGAGCTACACTTATAATTTGTCATTTGGATGAACTATAATTTAAAAAACTGATTTTTTATAGTGCGATGAATTAGACTAGAACTTCGTTCTCTTTGTTCACTGTAGTTTCTGGCTTACCATTTTTCTTAACCTTTTTCTCTTCTTTTGATTTAGAGAATAAAAAGTCTCCAGTGATTTTGCTCTTAGAAGCTGTTTTTTTGATGTATCCTTCTATATCAGCGCCATTTTCTGTTCTTAAATTATTCGAAAACTCTATGTCTCCCTTTACAACACCCGAAGAACCTATGACAACATTATCAGCTGAAACTTTGCCATCAAGATGTCCATGAATTTCGACTGTCTCGGCTTCAACGCCTCCTGAAATTGAACCTGTTTCTTTAATTACTATCTCTTTTGAGTAAACTGGACCTTTAACTAGTCCCGCAATATCTATGGCTCCAGAGCTATTAACTGTGCCATCAATACTAACAGTTTCACTTATTAATGATCTTTCTGAATCTTTTATTAATTTTTTATCACCAAACATAATTTTATTATTAAAATTAGATCATCTATAAGAAATTAAAGCAAGTACTAATTTAAAATATTTTTGTTCATTTTGGTCCCTAATTTGATTTAAAGACGGTATTTAGTTTACAGGGGTATCTTTGTATATTTTGCAGGACATTACTATACCTAAGCCTAGCATAATGGCCATCATTGAAGATCCCCCATACGACATTATAGGTAGAGGTGCACCAACAATGGGTAGTAGACCTAAAACCATTCCCATATTTACCGTTACATAAATAAAAAAGGCGGTGGCAAAACTGTAGCAGTAAAGCTTACCAAAGTTACTTCTTGTTAGGTTTCCAATATTGATTATTCTTAATATAATCAAGACATAAAGCAAAAGAATAAAGATAGACCCTAAAAAACCGAATTCCTCAGAGAATAAGGTAAATATAAAGTCTGTGTGTTTTTCAGGTAGATAATCGAGGTAGCTTTGAGAACCGTTTAAAAATCCTTTTCCGAATAACCCCCCCGATCCAATGGCAATTTTTGATTGGATAATCTGATAACCAGCACCAAGTGGGTCTCTATCAGGGTTTAAAAATGTCAAAATTCTCGCTTTTTGATAAGGTTTGAGAAAAGAAATGGCAATTGGCATTAAGGAAATAAAGAGTATTGAGGCGTATGCAAAAAATTTAACTCTCACACCAGCAAGCCAAGCAACTGTAATGCCTCCTAAAGCAATTAGTATAGACGTTCCCAGATCTGGTTGCGCCACAACTAGAAGAACAGGTGAAACTAAAGCAACTATAGGTAAAAATAAAAATTTAATTCTATTAACATCCTGCGCTGGTATTCTGTGATAATATTTAGCTAAAAAGGCAATTAAGCCTATTTTCATAAGTTCAGAGGGTTGTAAATTCATAAAATAAAAATTTAACCATCTTTGAGAACCGGAAGATGTCAATCCAAAATACTTTACGCCTAATAACAAAATAAAAAATGCAACATACATTAAAGTACTTGTTTGATACCAAAATCTTATTTGAAAAAAAGAAATAATAAAAAACATCAAAAAGAAAACACCAAATCTTATAATATGACTTTTTGTGTGATACTTAAATTCTCCACCATCAGTAGAATACATTGCAAACATGCTTACTACACCCAGCACAAAAATTGCTGTGACCAAAATGAAGTCTATAGAAAAAAATTTATCTCTAAAAGTTAAATTTGACTGTATTGATCTAGGCTGAAACATTAAATTTCTTCTCCTTTTATGTTTTCAAATTTCTCTCTTAACTCATTTCTCTCTAAAACTTTTTTTATAACTTTCTTTGCTATTGGTGCAGCAGCACTGCTTCCTGATCCACCATGTTCAACAACCACACTTATCGCATACTTAGGATCTGATACGGGAGCGAAGGCTACAAATAAAGCATGATCTCTATCTTTGTAAACTATATCTTCTTGTTTTACTTCTAACTCCCTTTGTTCTTCTGTAAATCTTTTTACTTGAGAGGATCCAGTTTTCCCCGCAAACATAAATCTTTTTTCGTTTAATCTAGATCGATAAGAAGTTCCACCTGCTTCGTTTGTAGCTGCAAACATTGCATCTTTGACAAAATTTATATTTTCTTGATTTCTAAATAGTGGTTTTAAATCAAAATTTGATACTAACATGTCTATAGGAAGAGGATCATTAGGATTTTCATTTTT
>CEVN01008598.1_pt1 | contig 10993 bp, 9 predicted proteins | sample 427041 | NCBI WGS metagenome assembly CEVN01 (sample SAMEA2623463, study PRJEB7988) | marine metagenome | biome: marine biome (ENVO:00000447); feature: surface water layer (ENVO:00002042); material: "saline water (ENVO:00002010), including plankton (ENVO:xxxxxxxx)" | depth 5 m
CATTCATTCTAGATTGGTTTGATGAGATTGGAGTTATCGGTTTTCACATTCCCTTACAACACTTGGGTTCTCTGTTTCAACCGTTACAATTAGCAATAGAGTTATTCTTTGTTGGAATCGTTTTTGCTCCTATATTGGCTGGATTAATCGGTATCTGGAGCCTATCTCGAAGGGCGCTTACTTGGGCTGTGGGTTTCTTCTTGATGATTATAGGAGTACACGCATTACTCACCTTCCAAGGAATAACAGATTCGGTGGCCGGGATAGGCCTCAAGCCGCTACCAGCACAGATTGGAGAAGCAACACTGTATGGCGGTCTAATTTCTCCATTAGCACTTGACTTACTGGGTATTGCTATTCTGATACTACTATTCCATGAGGCAGGGAACGCCGTAATTGGCCATCTGGAGTATGCGGTTATGTTGCCAGATGCTAGTAAATCAGATCCAGAATATGTGCGTCAATTCAACAATGTCGTGAACAGTCATGTTTTGCATACAGTTTCGATAATTGGCGGGGTTGCACTTACAACCGCACTCGCCCTAGAGTTCGATACCCTAATGCTGGATATAGTGGCTGTAATGGAAGGTGGACAGTGGAGTGGACAAGTCTCCGAGTCACTAGAGTTGCAATTGACATATGGGAAGGTTATCTCGGCTGGATTATTCCTTCTAGCGGTGGCTGGAATGAGATATGTGGTACCTTGGCAGAGAGTTAGTGGACTAATTGAAGCAGGTATTGCTAGCCTACGAGGTACAAGGTCGGAATCCTAAATTTTTCATCTAATTCCTTGTAATTTCTCAAGTATTAGGACTACTCTACTCGCAATGAAGAGGGAGGTTAGTCCAAGGAGGATGACCGCAGCCGGATTAGCCCACCATCCCAGATGAGATTCCATCGCAGAGATTACCTCTTCACTTATTTGCCAGGCTGCGACTATACAGGATAAGAGAACGAATCTATCCATCCAAGGCGTGGTCTTCTTTCCGGTTGTAGTAGCCCTATCAGGTAGGTTGCCAACCTCGCTCATGGTGACGTTGTGGAAAAATTTCACAAATATATGCACCGATTGGCCTTATTCGAATTTCACTTACTACTATCAGTTGGGTTCAAGCCACAGAGGTCAGCCCGAAGACCATGGCGGCTGGTATTGACGTAGAGACTTGCAGTCGCTGTGATAAGCCTGCAATATTGCATCAAGAATACAGTGGACAGCACTTCTGTGCCTATCATCTTGGACAATCGATTAGGAAGCGAGTATCGAAAGACTTGCGTAGCCAATTGGTACTTCCAAAGAATGCCAACCATGAGGATGGTCGACCATACACAATCTTAGCTTGCGTTTCCGGAGGTAAAGATTCAGCAGTTCTTTTGGATATGCTGGTAGATATTATTGGAAAGCGACGTGATGTGAAAATCATAGCGGGTTGTGTTGATGAGGGAATAGATGGATATAGATCTCCATCATTGGAATGTGCGAGGGATTTAGCTGAATCATTGTCTATCGAATTTGTTTCCCTATCTTACGAGGAAATGGGTTATGAAAGAATGGATGAGGTTGTAGAAAGAATGCCGATTATGGCTGAAAATCATGATGAGGCAAAGGGAATGATGCCTTGCTCATATTGTGGTGTTTTCCGTAGACAAAGCCTCAACGCTCTTGCTGAAAAGATTCAAGCCGATGTTATGGCACTAGGGCACAACCTCGATGATATGGCTCAATCAATACTGATGAATTTGCAAAAAGGTGAGATTGAACGAAGTGTTAGACTTGCTCCACACACAGACATACCAATCGAAGGATTAGCACCACGCATAGTCCCTCTTCGTTGGGTGCCTGAACAGGAAATTCATGCCTATGCCTTCGCTAAGGGTCTTCCTATTCATCATGGAGACTGCCCTCATGCACCAGGAGCAATGAGGCAGCAAAGCCGTGCAATTGTTGCCTCTTTAGAGGCCCAAAGTCCGGGTGCTAGACATGGATTACTACATGCTTTGGAACAGATTAGAGTATTGCACAGAGAGGCGAGAGGAGACCATCAGTCGGATGTTACAAATTGTCAACAATGTGGGGAAATAACGAGCCGTCAAATTTGTCAGTCCTGTACAATGAAGAAATGGTTAGCGGAATCATCTTTGTGAAAAATCAATTGTGAAATCGATGAGGGCTTGATACGTGTTCTATTCCTAAAGTCGAACTCAACATACCCCTTTCAGTAGAATGTGGGTCTGATAGCGCTTGTTTGATTGAATTAACAGGTGCGCAGGGGATTCCATCCAGTAAAGATTCTAATTCACTTGATGTAAATTGTTTTACAGATTTTGAAATCATCGTATCGACCAATTTTCTATTTTCAACACGTTGTGAATTTTTCGACCAATCCGAATCTACTGGGATTTCTAATCGGAGAGCTCTGGCCAATTTCCCCCATTGTTCATCTGAACCAACGGCAATAACAAATTCACTATCCAAAGTTGTGTATGATCGATAGGGCACTAGATTTGGATGAGAGGTTCCCATGGGTGTAGGATTTTTTCCTGAAATTATTGCGTTCTGAGCTTGATTCACTAACAAATCGAGAGCGCAATCCCACAGGGATAGATTCAGTTTTGCGCCGATTCCTTCTTTCTCTCTCCTGTAAAGAGCTGCAATAATTGCAGAACTAGCGTGTAATCCGGTTGCAACATCGATTACTGCTACTCCAACTTTTGCTATAGTTCCATTTTCGTCACCGGTAATCGACATCAAACCACTACGCGCCTGCATAACGATGTCATAACCCCCTTCTCGAGATCTTGGGCCCTCATTTCCATAGGCACTGATACTGCAAACAATTGCCCTATCAGGCCACGGGTCAAACCATTCTTCGGCTTTTCCCGGTCGGAAATTTTCGATAATAATGTCTGAATCAGAAATCAATTTTCTAACGTCTTGCAAATCGCTTTCTATCTTGAGATTTTTTCTTATAATCGATTTTCCTAAATTCACAGAAGTCCAATACGCTGCAACTTGTTCATCTTCAATCTCAGTAAATGGAGGTCCCCACCCTCTAGTATCATCTCCCCATGGTGCTTCAACTCTCAGTACAGTTGCTCCTAAATCAGAAAGTAACTTTGCGGTATATGGTCCTGCTAAAACTCTAGATAAATCGAGTACCTGTACACCTTCTAAAGGTCTGAACATAAATCCCGCTTGATGGTAAAGTGCATCAATGGTTGTGTGCTAAGGGCTTACAAAGGGATTAATTCTCAGTAGAATCTGACTTCCACTTCCATCTCTTCACTAACTGATTTGTGAACAGGACAAGCCAGCCCTCGCTTGATTAACCAAGCCCTATCTTCGCTATGCAATTCTGTAGGTAAAGAGATTTCAACCTCCAATTTTGATACTTTCCGTGGACCTGAAGTCATGTGTTTCTCTACCGAGCCACTCATTTCACTAACGTCTAATTCTCTAGAATCTGCTGCTATAGCAATAATCGTCATCATGCAATTCAACATAGACGTCGCCAAGAGGTCAGTCGGAGAAAATGACTCACCTTTTCCCATATTATCAACAGGAGCATCGGTAGCTAGCTTTTGACCAGAAGGAATATGAGTCGCTGTACACCTTAGTTTACCGTCGTAAATAGCTTCTATCCTAACCATCAACAACTACCTCAAATGATAGATTCAGCTAGTTGGTCAATCGTCTGTGAACGCCCACAATATGAGCACCTAATCTCGAGAGGGTTTTTCGACACAACTCGTAGTTTGTGAGGAAGTGGCTCCCTTGGATCTTGTGTAATACAATTCCAAAATGTACATCTGGCGATATTAACTAACTCTTCACCTAGTTCGATTTGTCTTTTCTCGGCAACGCTATAATTACGAATAATAGCAACCGAGGCATTTGGAGCAATTAGTGCAAGACGGTCTAACTCTTCCTGAGTCAATTCTCTGTCTTCAATTTTCAATACGTCCTTACGACCAATCTTTCCACTTGGAACATTCATAACTAGACTAATCGGATTTGATCGCCCAACGCTCACTCTAAGCATCTGCATTACTCTTAGTGACTTTCCAGCAGGAATATGATCAACAACCGTTCCGTTACAAATTGCCGTTACACGCCTCATCTCACTCATTCGCCGACCTCCTTTGGTACTTCGACTCCGAGACTTCTACAAAGCAAGGCCATTCTGGTTGGAACCCCATTGAAGGCTTGTTGGAAATATCTAGCGTGTTTTGTTGAGTCGACGCTTGGGTCTATTTCTTCGACTCTAGGAAGTGGGTGCATGACAATCATTCCACTCTTGGCTCCAGCCAAGTCATCCGCAGTCATCTTGTAGATCCCTGCAACCTTGGCATATTCATCTTCATCAGGGAATCTCTCCTTTTGGATTCGAGTCATGTAGATGACATCGGCGTCCGCAATTGCTCCAGAAAGATTCTCACTCTCGATAACTTCAGTATCATGAGATTGCAGATCGCTAACGATTTCAGTGGGCATCCGCAGACTATCGGGAGAGACTAGAGTTAACTTGGCTCCGAATCGAACTAGTGCATGTGACAAGGAGTGAGTAGTTCTTCCATATCGTAAGTCGCCGACTAGCACCACATTCAACCCATCAAGAGTTCCGTGAGCTTGTCTAATTGTGAATAAGTCAAGCATAGTCTGTGTTGGATGATTCCCGGCCCCATCCCCAGCGTTGAGAATTGGAATTCCAATTGCATCTGCGCTGTACTGTGCTGCGCCTTGACGAGGATGGCGAATTACTGCTATGTCTGAGTAACCATCAACCATCTGCATAGTATCGTACAGTGTTTCTCCCTTGGCAACACTAGAACCGACTGAACTGAGGTTTACCACCTCTCCTCCAAGTCTCTTCATCGCTGATTCGAAAGACATCCTAGTTCGAGTTGAATTCTCAAAGAATAAGTTGCCGAGAACCTTCCCTTGCAACAAAGGAGCGTAAACATCTCCATTTGCAACCGGCAACAACCTTTCAGCCGTATCGAGTATCTCCAAGATCTCATCATTGCTAAGATCGTCCATAGTAATCAGGTCGCTCATACCGTGTCCTCCGACGAATCCCAACGCCGACATTTGATAGCCCTTACCCTTGGTAATATTGATTCAAACCGCTCTCCGTCGTCTTGAAGTCGGATGCTTGCGCCGAGCAATTGATGATAATCTCGCGTACGCCAGTGCGAGTGTCTTTCTGCGGAGGTGGAACCGACCTTGATTGGTTTGCTAATTCCGAGCAAAACGGTGGACGTGTCACCTCTTTAGCGTTAAATCGTCACATCCATGTAACCGTAAACGCTCGATTTGACGATAAGGTCCGAGTATCTTATTCAAAGATGGAATTAGTGGATAATTTTGAGGATATTGAACACGAATTAGTCCGTGAAGCCATGAGAATTACCGGAGTCACCTCAGGAGTAGAAATTACCACTATTGCCGACATACCATCACGCGGAACAGGTTTGGGCTCGTCATCTACCGTAACTGTAGGCCTTCTAAACGCTTTACACAATTTTGCAGGAAGGCAAGTTTCTGCAGAACAATTAGCAGAAGAAGCTTGTAATATTGAGATCGATATTCTAGGTCAGCCAATTGGAAGACAAGACCAATACGCAGCCGCTCATGGCGGTGTCAATTCGATATCATTCACTTCAGAGGGCGTCGAGGTATCGCCCCTCGGACTATCAAGTGAGGTTATTTCTCGATTGGAGTCGGAATTTACCCTAGTCTTCACCGGATTAACTCGTAGCGCAAGTTCGGTCTTATCGGAATCTCCCGAAGACGAATCTGACCGCCTACAACGACTGAGAGCAATTCGTATGCAGGCAGATGAAGCGAGAATAATGCTCGAAGGGGGTAAATTGTCTGAACTGGGTGAATTATTAGAGTCTGCTTGGCAGGCTAAGAGAGGTATTACTTCAGGTGTTTCTAGCCAAGAAATAGATGATTTACATGACAGGCTCATGCAACTTGGTGCATCTGGAGCAAAATTGTTGGGTGCTGGAGGTGGAGGTTTCTTCCTAGTACATGGTGATGCAGATTTACGAACCAAAATACAGAATGAACTTGGTGGGAGTAACCGAATTATTCCACTTGGAGTTGATTTTGAGGGCTCAACCATTATTCACAATGGAGGTGAGTGAATGTCTAGAGATTCAGTTGCTATTTTTATGACTTTAATCATAATAACTTCTACAACCCCATTAAGTAATGCGGACACACATGGAATCCCTCATGATACGGATTCATACAACGGCTATGCGGAACTGATTATCCATGATGAGTTACTTCCAAATTCAAACATCACCGCAACATGGACTCTAAATATTTCAATTTCTGAATTTCTCGGTTCGAGTGAATTAGCTCACCCTGGAATTGGAATACGTCAACAAATAGATCAGTATCTCGGTAATAATGATGGAAATCTCAACCAATCCGAAGTAGATGTTTTCTCTACATATTTACTCAACCGACCTTGGAATAATTCGGAATTAGCTGGCTGTTGTATTCTAGACCACGAGGCATTTGAGGCCAGTAATGTAACAATCATCCCTAGACCCCCAGCACTCGGACCAATAGATGATCTCAATGGGACTTGGGGTTGGACAGAAATCGTCGATTTAGTAGGCCAAACAGATGGACGTACAAACCGTCTTATCGACGTGCCAAGAGTTGGAGGCTTGATTGAGGAAGTCCCTCTGACTATCTCTTTACCAACACCCTATGAATACAGATATTCTGCCATGCAGGATGTAATAGACGGTGTACCAAACCAATTCACAATTAATCGAAGTGCAGTCCCAGTTGCTAGCGACATCAGGATAAGTGTTGGAACAAACATGCCTCCAAACATAGTTGCAAATCGTTTGGGTAGTAGTACACAAATCGCACTAGATAGATCTACAACCTACGAGGTAAATTGCGTTGATAGTCATCTAGATGATACTGATATAACTTGGACATTCAGCAATAATGACTCAGTCGTACTAACTAGTGACCAACCCTTCGTATCAATTACTCCATCAGAATATAATTACAGTCATGGAGACGTACTAAGCGCAGTGGTACAATGCGCAGATCATTTCGGTTCAACTAGTCAGTGGTTCGAAAATATCGTAATCGATGGAGTATCTCCAACTTGGGAAGCCTCATTTACAGCTCAATCAACAAATAATGGAGAGATTACAATCGATACTAGTGATGGTATCATTGAAATTGGCAGCGAGGATATTCTGGAAATTAACATCTCAGCCCTAGACGATTCAGGGTTGGATACGACAATTGAGATTACCAGTAATCGAACCAGTGAATGGAGACACGTAGATTGGAATCAGATGTTTGCCCAAAGTCGCTTCCCTCAAGGCGACAATGTGAACAATATGAATCTAGATATTGAAGACCGTCATCAGTCAAAACCTGCGACAACTTACACTCTTCATCTGATGGTGGTAGACGATGCCGGTAACTCCGTGCATAACGATTGGATAATTTTAGTGCTTGACGGTGCAGGTCCGACAATTCTTCCAGATATCTACTCAAATGATGTTATGATTTCAGCGGAACAACCCGCTAGAGCGGATGAAACAATTACAGTTAATCTGACTAATTCTTATGATGACTTGGATTCAATTAATGATACCAGATGGACTTTCATATTGAATCAAGAAGCCTATTTTGAAAACCAATCCTTTTCAGAAATTAAAACCTTTGAAATCAATTCACTGGAAGCCGGTAGTCATTGGTTCATTTTGATGGCATGGGATTCTAAAGATAATATGGATGTGCTCTCATTTTCAATTGCGGTACAACCTGCTCCGGGAATTAATATCAGTATTCTTAACGTGAGTTACGATGGTAACCCGACAGTTGGTGAAGATCTGGAATTGTATGTAATGGTAGAGAATATAGGAGGAGACCCTGCAATCGGTAGGCTGTGTAGCGGAGAGATTTGTTCGGATTATATCAACGTACCATGGGCTACTTCTATTGGTCCTGGTGTAGTTGGAATATCATTAGTAATTCCACTTGATAGAGCCGGAGAATTACCTCTTCGCTTCGAGTGGGAAGGCAGTGAAACACAGAAGGATAATTCATTCATTATTGATACTAATATTATCGTCAATCCGGACTCAGGCCCACTTCAAGTAATTCTGGGTGTTTTCCTAGTTCTTGCAGGGTTAGCTATTGGAGCCCGTATGTTGTGGGGCCCCGGGCGTTTTGAGGACTAGATAAGACTCGTAGTAGGATTACCCCTTAGGTCCAAACAACCGCTCGACTCTTGACCTATACACCTTGGTGAGGAGGTATGGTTCTACCACCCGACCATGCAGATCGGGTTATCGCCCAGCATCGTTCTAGGGTCGAAAAGGTAGCAATGATGGGAACTTTGCTACTGATTACCTCTGCTGGTTGGTGGTTATTTCCAGCAATGGATGGGAGCGTAGAACTACTCCCCCGAATGGGCCCCGTAATCGCCATGTTCGTTGCGGCTCTAATGCTGATGGATCTAATCGACCATGGACCTGTTGAACGCTCTAGAATTGCTATTGCTAGTGGTCTTGCGTGGCCTATGGTAATCGCTATGGCAATCGATTCATTTGGAGATGGAGATAGGACACTTGCATCTGTTATTTTGATTCTAGTGGCAATAAGTCTTCTATTGCATTGGCGAAACGCCCTAGGTGGTTCACTTTCTACAAGGAGATTACGAGCATTCTCTGGTCTTACGGGAACCGCTATAGGGATTGCAATAGTAATTTCTCTAGGCCTTGAATTATTGATTGCGGTAGTTTTTGCATTAGCTTGTATTGGAATGGTAACTCCAGACTTAATGGCTAAAGACGATGTCCATAAGGAAAGGAAAAAATTCGCTAACGAATTAGACGAGGCTGAAGCAAGAATGCTTGAGTTACGCTCAAAGAATTCTGGTTTAGAACAAGCCTCCTCTCTGATTCAACAAGCGCGTGAAGCAGGTTGGAAAGATCCAGCACGCGGAATGGTGCTAATCGAGGAAGCCGACAGAGAAGCCAAACGAATCATGGAAATGGCAGTAGATATCGATGCGATTCGCAGCGATTCACTTTCAGCGGTCGAAAAGGCAGAAGAAGTTGCCCCTGTAGTCCAAGGTCCGCGCCGAGCATTCACAATGGGAGATAGAGAGGCAGGACATGGCTCACTTCGAGAGGCTGAGATCCTCTATCGCCTAGCAAAAACAAAGGCAGAGGCCATAGAAGAAAATTGGCAATTAGCAGCAGAATCGATAGCCACCGCTGAGAAGGCCGTAGCGGCTAAGTCAGGTTCTGCTTCCGACTCGATTAGAGGTATCCTAACAGCAGCAAAGGAAGCAATGGATGCAGAGGAGCCAGCCGAGGCACTGCATATCGCAAGTTCGATACCTGCTCATATCGAGAGCCTTGAGGCTTCCAGCGGTGAGGCAGAGGTCGCAATTGCAGATGCTGAAGCAGCACTTAAATCGGCTGAGGGTGAATTAGCCTTAGCCAATGCAGAACGTCTCACAGAAGCCAAGGAGGCATTGGCTAAGGGTGACGTACCTCTAGCCAAGGGTCTAGCAGATAGTCTAGCCCGAGAGGTCCGAGAAACATCGGATGCGATGCAAGAAGTTCAGCGAGCATTACGACAGAAGAAGCAGATTTCAGCTAGATTCCCAAGTGGTCAAGCCAATGAATTTTGGCAATCAAGGCTTGAGGAAGTCGAAGCCGCAGCCTCATCTGGGGCATGGACTAATGCCTCACAATCTCTAACTTTGTTAACTAACGATTTAGCAACCTACGAGTCAGAGGCGAGCGAAGCCAAGGAATTGTTGGACTTTGTTCAATCTGAATGGTCTGAACTCCGCCGCCGTCTAGATTCGAGTTCTATTGTTCCAACCGATGAATCACGTAGAGCAACAGAAGCGGCCGTGAATAAGGCGACACAGGCTTTAGATTCCGGACAAATCCAAGATTGTTTGACTGCTCTAGGAAAAGCAGACGAGTTAATTGAGGGTCTACGTAGAAGAGTCGTCTGAGACTATTCTGAGGCAGGAACTAGACCTAATGTTCTCTCACGATTTGTAATTTCAGCGAATAAGTCGGACACGAATTGATCCAAAGGAATACCGTTGCACTGGTCGCCATTACGCGCCCTAATCGAGACGGTTTGATTCGTCGCCTCATCCTCACCAAGAATCAGCATGTAAGCGGGTCGCATTTTTCTATGCATTCGGATTTTCTTACCGATGGTCGCATCAGAATCATCAACTTTGACACGAACTCCGGCAGACTCCAAAGTTGTTTTTACTTCTGCCGCATATTCAATTTGTTTCTCTGAAATGGTGATTACCTGAACCTGAACTGGCGATAGCCAAGTCGGGAAGTTGCCAATCCAATGCTCGGTTAGGAATGCAACAAATCTCTCGTGAGTCGATAGAGGTGCTCGATGAATCACGAAGACCTCGCCATTTTCCTCTCCATTCTCATCTTTGTAACTCAACTCGAAGCGGTCCTTCGCAGCGAAATCCAACTGAATCGTCGACATCGACTCTTCCCGTCCGAGTGCGGTCGTAAACTGAATATCGATTTTCGGACCGTAGAAAGCCGCCTCGCCGACCTCCTCGACGAAAGGTACACCCATATCCACGAGAATAGATCGCAAGTGTTCCTGAGTCGACTCCCAGATTTTGGCGTCGCCGATATACTTCTCAGTATTCTCAGGGTCCCACAAAGATAGACGTAAGTGGAAGTTCTCAAACCCGAAGGTTCGGTAGTAATCGTTGACCATTTGTACATTCGCACGTACCTCATCCCCTACCTGGTCCAGCGTACAGTAGATGTGAGCATCATTCATCGAAAGCATTCGAACTCGAAGTAGACCCGCAAGAGTTCCTGAGAGTTCGTTTCGATAGACCGTTCCATATTCAGCAATTCTCAAAGGTAACTCTCGATAACTTCGCTTTTTGCTGGAGAAAACCAAATGATGCATTGG
>CEVN01015445.1_pt1 | contig 10979 bp, 11 predicted proteins | sample 427041 | NCBI WGS metagenome assembly CEVN01 (sample SAMEA2623463, study PRJEB7988) | marine metagenome | biome: marine biome (ENVO:00000447); feature: surface water layer (ENVO:00002042); material: "saline water (ENVO:00002010), including plankton (ENVO:xxxxxxxx)" | depth 5 m
GCTACCATTGAGCATAATGATGCGCCCAGTGAGCCTAATAACGCAGATACAGAGCCACCGCCCGGGGCAGGGCTATTTGTAGATATTTCATCAATTAGCTCCGATGTTGATAAATCAACCAGCTTATCTCCCTCAGATCGCATCGCATATTCGATTATTTTTTTGGTTGGGTTGAATTTCTCCAAATCATTTAACCCCAATGACTGCACCGCAACTTCAATAATTTCTTTTTCAGATACACCAAGTGAAGAATTCTGTTTCTTTAAATAAAATCTGCCAGCCATGACCAAGGCATCTAGTGGAATTAAACCAACCAACTCGCTCCCAGTTACTCTTACGCCGCGCTTCATTGCTAGTTCACATGCTGCATCAAAAACATCATGGATTGATGACTCTTTATAATTGTTAAAATTAATTGATATTTGAGCACGGTTGTAGTCCTCAATATACCAACCAACCGCTTTTACATCTTTGAACATCCCTTTGATTTTTACTGGGGATCCATCATCGTTTCTTACAATTTCTCCATCAAGTAAGTTTGGTGAGGCTGGATTTGGTTTGCGCTTACTCCTACCTTTTTCTCTAAGTTCAAAAGCTATATCCGTAGCTAAACGCTGGTCTTTTGTATTAAGATTGATATTGTAGGCAACCAAAAAATTTCTCACACCAATTGCAGTCGCTCCTGCTTTATGATTTAATTCAGACGGACCATAATCTGGTTTCCATTTAGGATCTTTAAGTTTTTTAGATAAACCCTCATACTCTCCAGCTCTAATATCAGCTAAGTTAGATCTTTTTGAATTAGTAGCTGATTTTTCATAAAGATATACTGAGATATTTAGCTCATTAGCTACTCTTTGACCAATTTCATGCGATAAATCAATACATTCTTCAATAGATACTCCTGAAATAGGGATAAGTGGAAATACATCAGTGGCTCCCATCCTAGGATGAGCGCCCTTATGCTTTGACATATCAATTAACTCAGAAGCAATTTTTATTGATTGAAATGCTGCTTCTTTTACCGCATCAGGGGGGCCTACAAAAGTTACAACTGTACGATTTGTATCACGCCCAGGATCAACGTCTAGCAAGGAAATACCTTCAACATCTTCAATTGACCGTGCAATCGAAGATATAACCTCATTATTCAGGCCTTCGCTAAAATTTGGAACACATTCAATTAGCTTCATTCTGCAACCTGAGAAATTTTTAATAGATAATTCATCATTAGAGCTACTATGATTAGTGATAAGATTGTACTAATTAATGATCTTTTATATCTACGAATTGGAATTATTCTTTTGAAAAGTCTTTTCATTTAAAGACCTGAAAATAATATATAGAAAAAATTAACAAAAGGACTCATCACAATCCATATTATAGATACACCCGTAAACATTCCAAACAAGATTAAACCTAATAAGATTTGTGGGCCATACATTTGAAGATTCATTACTAATTGTGGATTTTTTCTAATCATAATTCCAGAAAATACTTGCGATCCATCTAGAGGGGGAATTGGAATCATATTAAAAACAGCTAGCGAAATATTTATTATAGTAAAATAATGTAATATTGTTGAATATGGATCCATTTTGAAACCTATTATTCTCAATAGGGTGCCACCAATAAAAGCGAGTAAAAGATTTGAGGCTGGACCAGCAAATGCTATTTTCATCATATCTGTTCTTGGATTTGCTAGATATCTTGAGTCTACAGGTACAGGCTTTGCCCATCCAAATCCAACAAATAGTATCATTAATGATCCAAATGGATCTAAATGAGCAGCAGGATTAAGTGTTAGGCGTCCCTGATATTTTGCAGTTGGATCACCGAGTTTATTTGCCACCCAACCATGAGCAAATTCATGAAAAGATAAAGCAAAAAGTAAAATGGGAATTAAAAGTACTAAAACTTCTGGTTGGTCGAATAATCGTAATAACATTAGTCAAATCTTGGGTGAAAGGTGCGATGCACCTCTTTTAAGTGTTCTTTGTCAAGGTGAGTATAGATCTGTGTTGTTGAAATATCTGCATGTCCCAGCATTTCCTGAACTGATCTTAAATCAGCTCCACCTTCAAGCAGATGTGTAGCAAATGAATGTCTTAGGGTATGAGGGCTTATATCTTTTGTAATTTCAGCTGTGTTCGCCCATTTTTTTAATAAAATCCAAATCATCATCCTGGTTAGCTTTCTACCATTTCGACTCAAAAAGAGCTCACCGGTATTGGGGTTTTTTTCAGCGAGAGCAGGTCTTTCTTTATTGATATAATTTTTTAAATTTTTTCTAGCAATCGGGCCAATTGGTACAAATCTTTGACGATCTCCTTTGCCATCAACGCGAATCATTTCTGAATCCCAAAGAATATTGGCTATTTTAAAATTGCATAACTCAGTTACGCGAAGGCCACAAGAATACATCATTTCAAAGATGGCAAGGTCTCTCATAGCCATTGGAGCTTTTTTAGGAATGAAATGTAATATTCTATCAATTTCCTCTACATTGAGAACGCTAGGAAGTTTTCTGGGAACCCTTGGGGTATCAATTTGCAAAACGGGGTTATTGCTCATCTTACCCTCTGAGGCTAAATATTTGTGGTAGGTTCTAATGCAGGAAATTGCGCGCTTAATAGAGTTAGCTGAAATTTTTTCAGCATTTAAATAGCGTATATATGCTCTTAGATTTCTTTGGGTAACTTTAGTAATATCATCTAATCTTTGACGCTTTTCTATAAACAAATGATATTTCTTTAGATCTCTTTTGTATGATAAAATTGAATTTTTTGCTAGGCCCCGTTCGACTCTTAATAATTCAAGAAATTCTCTTATGAACTCACGCATAATTACCCTAAAACACTATGTTCAGTTAGCTCACATAAAATATGCTCAACTAAAAGGTGGCACTCCTGAATTCGCTGGGTATCATCGGATGGTATTGAAATTAAAACTTCACCCATCCCTTTCATTTTGCCCTGTTTTTTTCCAGTCAAAATTATAGTTTTAATTTTTTTTGATTTAGCTGTTTTGATAGCATTTAAAACATTAATTGAGTTTCCACTAGTTGATATAGCCACCAAAATGTCACCAGAATTTCCTATTCCATCAATTTGTCTTGAAAAAATTTCTTCATAGCTAGAATCATTTGACCAGGCGGTGATAAATGAAGAATCTGTAGTAAGTGCTATAGATGGTATCGGCGTTCTGGTATGACTCCTTAATCCTCCCATTAGCTCGGCTGCCATATGCTGAGCATCTGCTGCTGATCCACCATTGCCACACCATAGAATCTTTTTACCATTATTTATAGAATCAATCATCATTTTAGATGCTCTAGCTATTTCATCAACACATTCTTGCAACATTTGAAGCTTAACATCAGCGCTATTTTGGATAATCTGACGAATATCAAGCGTCATTGTATATGCTCCTCATAATCATCGCTTGACATCAATCCATTATATTCATTTGAATCGTTTATTTTTATTTTGATTATCCATCCTGATCCATAAGGGTCTGAATTGATAAAATTTGGGCTATCCTCTAACGATGAATTAACTTCTATAATTTCTCCAGAAACTGGGGCAAATAAATCTGCAACAGTTTTTACCGCTTCAATTACACCAAAAGTTTCATTTTGGTTAATTTCAGAATTAATATCAGGAAATTCAACAAAAACAATGTCGCCTAATTGGCTTTGCGCATAATCCGTAATTCCAATCGTAGCAGTTTCTCCATCAAGTGATACCCATTCGTGCTCTTTAGTATATTTAATATCGTTAGGTGTATTCATAACTATTTTTCCCCATCATTATATTTAAAATTATTTAAAAAGTTTGTATCAAAATCACCAGATCTAAACCTCTGATCCTTCATAATCGCTTGATGAAATGGTACGGTAGTTTTTGGCCCTTCAATAATTGTTTCCTCCAATGCTCTTTCCATCCGATTTATTGCTGATTTTCTATCTGGTGAATGTACAATTAGCTTGCCCAGCAATGAATCGTAGAATGGAGGAATTTCATACCCTGCATAAGCATGGGAATCAATACGAACACCTTTGCCTCCTGGCATATGGAAACTAGAAATAGGTATAGCTGAAGGAGCAAAATTTTTAGCTGGATCTTCAGCATTAATTCTACACTCGATTGAATGCCCTCTAAGTTTCATTTTGTATAAATAATCAGGAAATTTTTCACCAAAATGAGTTTTAATTTGCCATTTAATTAAATCAGCGCCTGTTACCATCTCTGTTATAGGATGCTCAACTTGAATTCTTGTATTCATTTCCATAAAATAAAAGTCTTTATTTTTATCTAATAAAAATTCTACTGTACCTACGCCAACATAATCAACAGCTTTAGCTCCAGCGATTGCCGCATCACCCATTTTTTTTCTTAATTTTTCATTGACCGCAGGAGATGGAGATTCTTCAATTAATTTTTGATATCTTCTTTGAATAGAGCATTCACGTTCTCCCAAGCTAACTACATTACCATTTGTATCAGCTAATATCTGTATTTCAATATGACGAGGATTCTCAACAAATTTTTCAATATACATGTCACCATTGCTAAAAGCCTTCAAGGCTTCCGAGCTTGCAGTAGTGAAGGCGCTTTCAATTTCATTTTCATCATATACTAATCTCATTCCACGACCGCCACCCCCAGCGGACGCCTTAAGCATTACAGGATATCCAATATCTTTAGCAATTTTTTTAGCTTCTTCGGGATTTGATAATATGCCTTCATTTCCAGGAATGACAGGTACCCCAGCAGATTTCATAGTTTCTTTTGCTTTTGATTTATCACCCATAGCATCAATTATATCAGGCTTAGGACCAATAAATGCAAAGCCGTTGTCATCGCATATTTTTGAAAAATCAGCATTCTCTGCTAAAAAACCATAGCCTGGATGAATAGCATCAGCATTAGTTATTTCACCTGCGGAAATTATATTTGGAATACTTAGATATGAATCAGCACTTAAAGGCGGTCCAATACAAACAGCTTCATCTGCAAATTTGGTGTGCAAAGAATTCTTATCAGCAGTTGAGTAAACAGCAACTGAATGAATTCCTAGCTCATGGCATGCACGTATAATACGCAAGGCGATCTCACCGCGATTTGCAATTAAAATTTTTTTATACATTTGTTAAGAAGGATTTATCTTAAACAGGGGCTGATTATACTCTACAGGTTCACCATTATTGATAAGTATTTCTGATATTACACCACTGTGCTCAGCTTCAATTTCATTCATTATTTTCATAGCTTCAATAATACATAAAGTATCACCTTTTTTTACTTGAGCACCTTTTTTGATAAAAGCATCTGCATCTGGTGAAGGGGCAGCATAAAACGTTCCGGGCATAGGTGATAGAATTTCATTAGCAATAGATGAAGATGAACTATCATCTGAGCTTACTTTTGATTCTGCTTTCTTCGTTTCTTCAGAAAAATCTGAAAAATTATTTTTAGAATTTTCATCTACAACATTTATTCCGGGGGACTTTACCACTCTGAATTTTCTACCCCAAAAGTTGATTTCAATCTCATTGACATCACTATTTTCTAGAATATAAATAATTTCTTTTAATTTATTTTGCCACATAGGTTTCTCGTAAAAATTTTATGTATAACGATTAGAAGATACGATTAAGTTTTCACCCTTTCAATATATTCTCCAGAACGCGTATCTATCTTAATCAAGTCACCATTATCAATAAATAATGGAACTTGGATAGTGTAATCGGTCTCGACAGTAGCAGGCTTAGTGGCTCCCGTTGCAGTATTGCCCTTAACACCGGGTTCTGTTTCAATAACTTCAAGTACGATATGCGCAGGTAATCTAATATCAAGAACTTCATCATTATCGAATAATAGATCAACATTCATGCCAGGTTTTAAATAATTCCGATTATCATTAATTTGATCATTAGATACATTAAACTGTTCATAGGTTGCGCTATCCATAAAGATATAAGAATCAGAGTCGCTATAAAGAAATTGCATTTCTTTAGCCTCTATTTTTAAAAACTCTAATTTTACCCCCGCATTAAAGGTTTCATCAATTATTTTTCCGGAAGATATATCTTTTAGTTTTGTACGAACAAAAGCAGGTCCTTTTCCAGGCTTAACATGGAGAAATTCGACAACTTTCATTCGTTTATTTTTATGAAGAATAACCGATCCATTTTTTATATCAGATGTATTTGCCATTTTATTTCCTTAAAAGGGGTGAAATATATAACTTAATTTTCTTTTTTTATAATTTTTTGGAATTCTTCTATTTTGAATAAATAGCTTGAAGATTTATCTACAAAATCAATGGCATCCTCCAACTCTAAAAGGCATTTATCTCTACTATTATCATATTTCGCATACTTAACTAAGTCTGACATAGATAAAATCTTAATTAAATTATCGATTAAACGCTCATCGAACGGAAAAATACTCCTATTTTGCTCTAATTCATCAGTTGTCATCTCAAGTGTTCGTATGAAAAAACTATTTTCAATATATTCTCTTATAATAAACGATAATTTGATGTAAAAATCTTTTTTATGACTTTTTTTAGCTAAGTCAGAGCTTTTCAAATCTTCTAATTTTTTCTTTGCAATAGATATAGAATTTTCAGTTTTAAATGGCTGCAGATCTTCTATTTTTGATGTTTTTAATCTTTTTTTCCAAAGAAGGATGATACTTAATAAAATAAAAAAAAGTAAAATAAATTGAAGGAGGCGAGTAAATGATCTTTTTAAATTAACTGGTACCGGCTCTTTAATGGGCAATATATCATTTGAAATATCTATTAAATCAGGGTTTTTTTCTTTAATTGATAAAATATCAATAACTATTTCTTCAGAAGCCATTGAATACAATAATAAGCTATCTTTATTCAAAATATTTAAATTTAATTCAGGAATAGCTATAGAGCCAGTATCCCAAAAAACAATTTCTAGTTCAGCAATAGTGGAATTATTTTTTAGTTTAGTCAATAAGCTTCTCAATTCTATAGAATTATCAAAATTCCATTGAGGAAATTGAATTAAATTTGAATCAGGATGATTAACATATAATGAGTATTTTATTGGCTCACCTATTGTGGTTTGCAATGTATCTACCGCAGTGATAAGCTCAATAGAATTGAATGATTTTTCTTTTGAACAAGCACTTAAAAAAAGGATGGAAATAATAATAGACTTTTTCAGAGAATTAAGACCGTCTTTCTCTTCGATTAAAGAAATTCATAATCGGCTCAACATAGTCTTCGTTTGTTGAAATATTGATTACATCAAATTTATTTTTCTTACAGTTATCATTAAATTTTTCCCAATTTTCACTAATCGATTTTTTTGATAGTTTTTTTTCTTTTTTTGATGAGGTATCTACCCAAAACTCATTTTCATTTTCCGGATCAAACATTTTAATCAAACCAAGGTCGGGTAGGCTTATTTCAGCAGGATCATAAATTCGAATTCCAATCAAATCATGCTTTTTATTTGCGAGTTTTAGTGAGCTCCAAAATCCATTATCTATAAAATCTGAGATCAAAAAAACGACCGCTTTCCTTTTTGATACATTCATTAAAAAATCTATTGCATTGCGAATTGCGGTACCTTTTTTGGATGATTTATGAAAAAGTACTTCCCTGATTAATCTAAGTATATGAGATTTATTTTTTTGAGGGGAAATATATTTTTCAACTTCAGAGCTAAATAATATTAATCCTACCTTGTCTTGGTTTTTTATTGCTGAAAATCCCAAAACTGCAGCAATTTCTGCGGCAAGATCTGATTTTAGCTGGTTAACTGTACCAAATCCTCCAGAATGGCTTACATCTACCATAATGTACACCGTAAGCTCTCTTTCTTCTTCATAGATTTTGACAAAAGGGGTATTATTCCTTGCGGTTACATTCCAATCGATCATCCTGATGTCGTCTCCAGGATAATATTCCCTTACTTCTGAAAATGTCATCCCCTGGCCTTTAAATGCAGAATGATACTCGCCCCCGAAAAGGTCATTAACCAAACCTTTTGTTCGTATTTCTATATGCTTTACCTTTTGAATTATCCTTTTTGGTATCATACTATAACTGTAAAACGATCTATTTACTTAGAGTTACAAAAAAAAATTAAGGGATTTCGATACAATCGAATAACCTTTGAATTATATCTTCAGATGTTAATTCCTCTGCTTCAGCTTCATAGGTTAGTATTATTCTATGGCGCAAAACATCAATACCAATATATCTTACATCTTCTGGAGTTATATAACCCCTTCCTTCCAAAAAGGCTCTGGCTTTTGATGCTAAAATTAAATTTATTGTAGCTCTCGGACTTGCGCCGTACTGTATTAGTTGCGAAAGATCTTCAAGATCGTGCTTAGCGGGATTGCGAGTAGCAAAAACTAAATTAAGGACATAATCCTCAACTTTTTCATCAACATAAATGTCGTTAATTGCTTTTTGAGCTTTAATAATTGAAGTTGCTTTTATTGTTGATTTTTTTTGCTTTACAATATCTGTCCTTGCGGATGATCTTAAAATATGACGCTCTTCATCTTTGTCAGGATAATCAACTTTTAATTTCATCATAAACCTATCTATCTGAGCTTCAGGAAGTGGATATGTTCCTTCCTGTTCAATCGGATTTTGTGTAGCTAGGACTAAAAATGGATTCCCTAGCTTATAAGTTGATTCACCGATTGTTACTTGCCTTTCTTGCATTCCTTCCAAAAGAGCGCTTTGTACTTTAGATGGCGCTCGATTTATTTCATCTGCTAAAATAATATTTGAAAAAATTGGACCCTTTCTTGTTTCAAAACCACTTGTTTTTTGGTTAAATATTAAGGTGCCAATTAAATCAGCAGGAAGCATATCTGGAGTAAACTGTATACGCTGAAAACTTGTATTTATTGATTTAGCAAGAGTATTTACGGTAAGGGTCTTTGCCAAACCCGGTACCCCTTCAAGAAGTATATGGCCATTTGCCAACATACCAATCAATATTTTATCGATCAATTCATTTTGACCTACGATAACTTGACTAATAGCTTTTTTCAATAGGGGTACAAATTTTGAATCTTTGGCGATTCGGTCATTTATTTCGGATAAGCTAAATTCTGACATATTTTTTACTCTGTTAAATGTTTTAGTTCAGGAATTTGATTTAGTTCAAATCCCATATATTTAATTTCAAATTCTACATCTTTTACCATTTCGTGATTCGGGTATAATTTTATAAACTTATTGTATAATACCCTTGCAGAGTCATACTCTTTGAGCTCATTTGAATAAATGTACCCCTGCATAAATAAAGAGAATGGGACTTTTTCGTTATTTGGGTATTTTTCAGAAAATTTATCATACTCAATTATTGACTTAGAAAAGTCCTGTAAGTCTCTATAATAAATTTCAGCAATGAGATATTGTGCATCAGAAGCTTTAATATCTTTACTGAATTTTTTAATTATTTTATTTAATACCCTTAAAGCCTCTTTCGGCTTTCCTTCACTACGCATTTGTTCAGCTTCTGAAAAATATTCATCCACCGATTTAAATGTATCGCAAGAACAAAAAAAGAGAATAATTAAAATTGTAAAAATGTTCTTCATTGTAAACTCGAATTTGTAATACTTAAATTTATAAGAATTTTATATTTAGTGACTATATTGATTTAATATAATTCTGATCATAAAAATTTAAAATGCATATAAAAAACCTAATTGAATCTGATTAATACTAGAATCCTTTGAGTCTTGAGCATAATCTATCCTTATAGGGCCTACTGGAAGATTTAATGTGATTGCAAATCCATAGTTCCAAAAAAGATCATTGTAATTTATTTGGGCAGAAGAGTTATAAATATTTCCACCATCTGCAAAAAATACGCCTCCTAGTCTCCAGGGTAATGGAAATCTTAATTCCAAATTGGTTAGGAGCATAGCTGTTTTACCAGATGGAATACTATTTGACTCATCTTCCTCATCAATTGCACCATCCCCATCATTATCATAATTATCCGTTTGATTTGTTAAAAAACGGAGCGGTCTTATTGCCCTAAGAGTATTGCTACCGCCAAGATAAAATTTTTCAAACAAAATAGTTTCATATTGATCATAGGCATCTGACCACCCTGCTATAGCTCCGCTATTTAACCTGGCAGCTAGTGTTATATAATTAAAAATAGTGACATAATTTCTAAAATCAATACTATACTTTACATATGATCTATTACCTCCTAGTGGCCCTCCGTAGCTATCTAATCGCGCAATAATCACATTACCACTTTTTGGATTTATAGGATTGTCTCTGTTATCTTGATTTAAATGAATCTTGAATTTTCTTTGCTCAATATCCTCACTAAATGCTGCTGATTCATCAAATCGCTCAAATGTCACCCCTAAATCCAGGTAAGATCTTTGCCGGTTCCATCTAAAGATATTCGAGTATTGAACACCAAATCTGCGGACATAGGGTCCATATTCATCGCCAAAGTTTTTAAATTGTTGAAAGAATAATTTTATTTGAGTTGGAAAATTGATCGATAATGGTCTTTGATTTGAGATTTTAACATCAATACCTAATCTAGGAAAAATAAAACCCTCTTCTGTGGGAAGGACAACACTTCCATCGGTTTCAAATCTATTTTTAGTTCCAAAAATCATGCGATCTGTCCAATTTATAGATCCACCTAGGCCTACTAATGAACGCACACCAGGGACATATTCAATTTCATCCAAACCAAACTCAATAGCAGTCTCACCAACATTTTTAAACTCTCTTAGTCTTATCTCTAAATTTACTATTGAGTCCTGATCTATGATTGGGTGTGCGATTATATTTACCGATGAAAAGAATCCGACTTGAAGAAGATTACGTTTTGTTTTATCAATTTTCTTTTTATTAAAAAGCTCACCTTTTTTGAATTCAATTTCATTTCTGATGTATGTTGTATCTATGCGTTCAGCGCC
>CEVN01016353.1_pt1 | contig 10963 bp, 8 predicted proteins | sample 427041 | NCBI WGS metagenome assembly CEVN01 (sample SAMEA2623463, study PRJEB7988) | marine metagenome | biome: marine biome (ENVO:00000447); feature: surface water layer (ENVO:00002042); material: "saline water (ENVO:00002010), including plankton (ENVO:xxxxxxxx)" | depth 5 m
CGCCATAAATAATACTGAACTGAACGACTATGCTAACCGCTATCAAGGATCGTGCCTCAGGATGGATTGCCTGGGCGCTCGTTTTTCTTATCTCCATCCCTTTTGCATTATGGGGCATCAACTCCTACTTTGAAGGCGCCTCGAAGGTTGCCGTCGCATCGGTAAATGGGGTCGACGTTGATGAGACGGTTTATCAACAGGCGCTTTCCGAGCAGCGCCGGTCTCTCGTTCAGATGATGGGCCGTAACGTTGACGCTGAATTCTTCGCCAGCATGCCCTTCAAACTCGAAGTTCTGGATTCTCTGATCGATACCCAACTGCAGGCAGAGTATCTGGCAGATCGCGGGTATCGAATTACCAACGAGCAATTGTCGGAGCGAATCGGTGCTTTTCCTGCCTTTCAATCAGAGGGCCGGTTTGATCCCGCGAGATATGAAATGCTGCTCCAGAATGCGGGACTCTCGGCAGAGGGGTTTGAGCGCCAGCAGCGCCAGCAAGGCGCGGTGGATCAGTTGCGAATCGGCTTGCGGGAGACGTCATTGGTGGTACCGGCCATGACTGACCGCGCTATCGCGTTGTTGATGCAGGAGCGTGTTGCGCAGTTTACGATTCTTGAACTACAGCCGTTCAGCGAAGCCGCACAAATCAGCGAAGACGCCGTACTTGAAGAGTACGAGAAGAATAAGGATCGCTATATCCAGCCACCCCAGATGCAAGTGGACTATCTTGCGCTGTCGGTCGATGCGCTGGCAGCTCAGGCGATGGTCACGGCCGAAGCAGAACAGGCCTTTTATGATGGCAATACCGATCGTTTTACCCAACCCGGGAGTCGCAGTGCCAGCCATATCCTCATCAGTGTGGCTGGGGACGCTGAGGCAGCCGAAGTGGCAAAGGCACGTGACAAGGCGCAAGGACTGGTGAACCAAGGCAGAGACGGAGGGGATTTTGCCTCACTGGCCCGTGAGCACTCAGATGACCCTGGTTCTGCGGGACGCGGTGGAGACCTTGGCATTATCCGGCCCGGCACGATGGCGCCCGAATTTGAGGCGGCGGTCTTTGAGCTGAATCCAGGCGAGATCAGCGATCCGGTGCGAACCGACTACGGCTGGCATGTGATCATGCTAACCGATCTTCGGGAAAGTGTGGTGAGTCCTTTTGCTGAAGTACGCAACGAGATCAGGTCATTACTGGCGCGCGAGTGGGCTGAGGGGCAATTTATGGTCATGGCGGAAGACTTCCAGAACATGGTCTTCGAGCAACCAGGCTCGCTTGACGCAACCGCAGATTTTCTCGGTCTTCCGATCCAGCGCACCGACTGGTTTTCGCGTAATGCCGGTGAGGGAGTCGCGAGTCATGCTGCCGTGCGAGATGCGGCTTTCAGCGAGGAAGTCCGTGTCGACCGTCTGAATAGTGAAATGATCGAGATCGACAGCGATCTGTTGATCGCAGTGCATTTTGCCGATTTTCGTGACCAGCGCCAAAAGGATCTGGATGAGGTCAGCCAGGAGATAGTTGATAATCTCTTGGCGCAGGCAGCGCTTGCCGGTCAGGAAGGTGCCGCCGACAGGATGATGGATCAGCTTCGTGCAGGCTCGCCGTGGGCTGGTGTTCTTGAGGGGGCCGGATTGCCTGTGTACGATCTTCCGCAGGACGCCGAAGAGATTTCTGATCCGGATGACCAGCGTGTGGCGCAAGCGGTCTACGCGGCACCCGTGCCCATCGCTGGGCAGGCGGTTTACGGGGGTACTCGGCTCGATGCAGGCCGTTATGCGGTGTATCGGCTGGCGGAGGTGGTGTCAGGTAATCCGGACGAGATTAGCCCGGAGGAGCGCGAGCAGATCAGATCGCTGATTGGCTCACGGGTCGGAGAAGAACTGTACGCAGGGGCCAGCCGCGCCCTGCGCTCGGCTGCCAACGTCGAAGTCTTTGAGGAAAACCTCTAGGGCGAGATCTTTTGGGCCGTCGCTGTTCAGGATCCGTTGGCAACGTTCGGGCTGATACCGACGGTATTAAACCCGCCATCAACATAGGTGATCTCTCCTGTGATCCCGGATGCGAGATCAGAGCACAGGAATGCTGCGGTATTGCCTACCTCTTCGATGGTCACTCCCCGCCCCAGCGGCGCCGTGTCCTCATAGAAATTCAGCATCTGCTTTAGACCCTTGATTCCAGAGGCCGCCAGCGTTTTGATCGGCCCGGCGGAGATACCGTTAACCCGTATGCCCTCAGGGCCGAGGGACTGCGCCAGATAGCGTACATTGGCCTCAAGGCTCGCTTTGGCAAGACCCATGACGTTATAGCCCGGCATTGAACGCTGTGATCCGATATAGCTCAAGGTCAACATTGATCCGCCTGAGGTCATCATCGGACGCAATGCGCGCGCCAGTGCGGTGAAACTGTAGGAGCTGATCTCGTGGGCCGTTGCGAAACCTGACCGGGTGACTGAGTCCAGGAACATCCCTTCCAACTCCTCCCTGGGTGCAAATGCAATGGAGTGCACGAGAATATCCAGCTGGTCCCAATGCTCTTGCAGCGTGGTCTGCAGGGATTCGATATCACTGTCCTGAGAGACATCGCACCGGACAGTTTTCTCAAACCCCAGCTCTGCTGCAAACTTTTCCGCTCGACCCCCCAATTTGTCATTTTCGTACGTGAGTACCAGTTCTGCGCCCTCTCGGGCCATAGCCGTTGCAATGCCCCAAGCGATCGACCGGTTCGAAGCCACGCCAGTCACCAGCGCGCGTTTGCCTGTGAGAAATCCCATCCCAAGAAATGTCCGTGGTTAAATTGGATATGACTGGGGTTTTATCCCAACACCAGGAAAGAGTCAAAAGTCGTCGATGTCAAAAAAGGAAAAAGTGTCTGTTGTCGCGCTGGACGCGCAATCCCTGCCAAGAGCGCAGGCATTCGCTTTGCGTCTGAAAACCACAGCGTCTGGCGATCCCGATGTTGTGTCGGGACTGGTGCTGGAAGTATCTCAGGACAGACTGGCACTGCGGGATGCGGCGCAGCCCCGGACCCGAGCCCTGACCATTAATACGGCAAAACGCCGGTATGCGCCGGCCGGAAAAGACCTGCTCGCGCGGGCGCTTGGACGCCAATGTGAATCCATCATTGACGCCACCGCCGGATTCGGTTCCGATGCATTTGACTTTGTGCGTCGCGGAAAGACCGTGTTCGCCATTGAACGGGTAGAGGTGGCTGCGATAATGCTAGAGGCGGCGGCATCGGCCTGTTGTCCCGGGCGCGAAAGGGGAGCGCTGCGGGTGGTGTGCGGGGATGCTATCGAAAAAATCGGTTCTTTAAAGACAGTAGATGTGATATTCCTGGATCCGATGTTTCCCGATCGAACTCGCCATAGTGCTAAACCTCGCAAAGCCCAGCAGTTTTTACGCCGTCTTGCGGGAGAAGATTCTGATGGGGCGACACTGCTTCAAGTGGCCCGTCTGAATGCCCGGCGGCGCGTGATCGTCAAACGTCCGCGTCACGCGCAGCCTTTGGGGGGAATGCCGGATATTGTTCACCGGGGCAAGGCAGTGCGTTACGACGTTTACCTCTCTCACGGAGCAGTCCGATGACCCACTGGCTTTATCTGCCAGAGTTGGCATCGACGGGGACGACGGCGGTTTTGGAAGAAGCTGAGGCAGTCCACGCTGTTCGTGCCCGCCGACTGCGCGCGGGTGATCTGGTCTGTGTGTTTGATGGCGCCGGTCTCACCGCCGCGGCGCGGATCAGTGAGGTGATCAAGCGACCCCTTGAGGTACATCTGGCTTTAGAAGCGCAGCAACATTGGGCGCCGCCTGCGGTTCGGATTCACTTGACGAGTGCTCTGCCAAAAGGCGACCGACAGGCGACGATGCTGGATATGGTCACGCAGTTGGGCATAACCGACTTTACGCCGGTGAGTTTTGAGCGAAGTGTCAGCGGTGTCCGTGCGGGATCGCAGGATCGATGGCGTCGGGTACTCATTGAATCCTGCAAGCAGAGCCAACGACCCTGGATGCCCCTTGTGCACTCTCCGATGGATCTCGGTGAGTGGATTAGCTGCCCGACCGATGATGGCGTTGTTAATCTGGTGGCTCACAAAGAGGGGGAATCCCGTAGTGCAGTGATTGAGGAAAACCTTGTGGGTGCCAAACAGGTTCGCCTTTTGGTGGGGCCTGAGGGTGGTTTCTCTGAGAATGAGCTTGCGCGACTGGATCGTACCCAGACAACCATGGCGTCTCTTGGTGAGGGAGTGCTGCGCATTGAGGCCGCTGCCGTCGCGTTAACGGCGTTGGTGACCCGAACGCTGTCTGACAGCCGGATCGGATCCCAACCTGATAGGGGATCAGCTTAAGTCAGCGATCCGCTGCTGACGCGATTTCAACTCTTCGAGATCCCGGACGATCTGTTCTGCACGGCCACGCTCTTTGTTGACTACCTCGGCGGGGGCTCGGTCGACAAACTTGGGATTGGCCAGTTTATCCTCGCAGCGCTTGAGATCTGTCGCCAGTTTTTCAACTTCCCGGGTCAGCCGACTCAATTCGGCGTCGCGATCGATAATGGATCCCAAGGGCACCAGTACTTTCATGTTGCCAACCAGTGCAGTCGCGTATTCTTCAGTCTCCTGTGCATCCTCAGGCAGGTGTTCAATCCGGTCGAGTCGGGCGAGTGCAATGAGTAAACCGGAGAACGCCTGACTGCGTTCCCCATCTTTGCTATCCCCGCCCTGCAGGGTGACGGGGAAAGAGACCTTAGGTTCGATGTTCATCTCACCGCGGATATTGCGAATCCCGCCAACCACGGCCTGCACCCATTCCAGATCGTCTACGGCTCCCGGATCAATGAGCTGCTCATCCCTTTGCGGGTAAGGCTGATGCATGATGGAGTCCCCGTCGCCCGTTGTGCGTGACCGCAGTTGCTGCCACAAAGCCTCGGTAATAAACGGCATAACGGGATGGGTCAGGCGCAGCGCGCTGTCCAGGGTATTCACCAGCGTTTGGCGAACGCCGTCCTTGCGAGAGTCGGGCAGATCGGGATCAGAAAGTTGGATCTTGGCAATTTCCAGATACCAGCTGCAGTATTCGTCCCAGATGAAGGCATGCAGTGCCTGTACCACCTGGTCAAAACGGTATGCCTCCATTGATTTGCGGATCTCGCCTGCTACCTGCTGCAGTCGCGAGGTAATCCAGCGCTCGGCCGGGCCGGTCTCAAAGTCATCAATAGGATGACCGGCCAGAGATTCCGTATTCATCATCACAAATCGCGAGGCATTCCATAATTTGTTGCAGAAGTTACGAAAGCCTTCGATGCGTCCTAAGTCAAAACGGATATCGCGTCCCTGGGTTGCAAGACTCGCAAAAGTGAATCGCAGGGCATCAGTGCCGAACGATGGAATGCCGTCAGGGAATTGCCGTCGCGTGGCCTTTTCGATGCGCTCAGCCATTTGGGGCTGCATGAGTCCAGTGGTGCGTTTTTCGACCAGCGCGTCCAATCCAATGCCGTCAATCAAATCGAGGGGGTCAAGAACGTTGCCTTTGGATTTGGACATCTTTTCGCCATCGGCATCGCGAACCAGGCCATGGACGTACACCTCGTGAAAAGGAACCTGGTCGGTGAACTTGAGACCGAACATGATCATCCGGGCAACCCAGAAAAAGATAATGTCAAAGCCCGTCACCAGCACAGAGGTGGGATAAAAAGTGGCCAGATCCTCGGTGGACTTGGGCCAGCCCAGGGTTGAAAACGGCCATAACGCGGAAGAAAACCAGGTATCCAGCACATCGTCGTCCTGATGCAGCGAGACATCTTTGCCGTGATGCTGGAACGCTTTTTTCTGCGCTTCGTCGGCATCCCGCCCGACAAATATATTTCCCTCGTCGTCATACCAGGCAGGAATCCGATGACCCCACCAGATCTGCCGGGAGATACACCAGTCCTGGATGTTCCGCATCCATTCAAAGTAGGTGCGGCTCCAGTTTTCCGGAACAAAGCGGATGCGTCCGTCTTCCACCGCTTTGATGGCGGGTGCCGCCAATGGACCTGCCCGCACAAACCACTGGTCGGTCAAATACGGTTCGACCACGGCCCCAGAGCGGTCCCCACGAGGCACCATCAGGGTGTGGTCATCGATTCGCTCGACCAGGCCAAGTGCCTGTAGATCGGCAACGATCCGCTCACGGGCGGCATATCGATCAAGGCCGTGATAAGGCGAATCCGGCAGATCAATCGCAGCGCTGGGATCAAGGACATTGATCGGCTGCATCTTGTGGCGAAGACCCACTTCGTGATCATTAAAGTCATGAGCAGGGGTAATCTTGAGACAGCCGGTGCCGAACTCCGGATCAACATAGTCGTCAGCGATGATCGGGATCGATCGATCTGTCAGCGGCAACCCGATTTGTTTGCCGACCAGATGACGGTAGCGTTCGTCCTCCGGGTGAACGGCCACCGCGGTGTCGCCGAGCATGGTCTCGGGTCGGGTGGTGGCAACAACAACGTGACCACTATTGTCTGTTAGCGGATAGCGAAGATGCCAGAGTGAGCCTGCCTCTTCCTGGGACAGCACTTCCAGGTCAGACAAGGCCGTATGCAGAATCGGATCCCAGTTGACGAGTCGTTTGCCTCGATAAATCAGACCCTCTTCATATAACTGAACAAAGACTTCCCGCACCGCAACCGAGAGGTCTTCATCCATGGTGAAGCGCTCACGGCTCCAATCCAGAGATGCCCCCATGCGGCGTAACTGCTGCGTGATGGCTCCTCCTGATTCCTGCTTCCATTCCCAAACCCGCTCAATGAAAACGTCCCGGCCAAGATCGTGACGGGTTTTCCCGAGTTGGTTGAGTTGACGCTCGACCACCATTTGCGTGGCAATTCCTGCGTGGTCGGTCCCGGCCTGCCACAAGGTTCTGTTGCCTCGCATTCGGTGATAGCGGATCAGGGCATCCATGATGGTGTCCTGAAAGGCATGGCCCATGTGCAGACTGCCCGTCACGTTTGGCGGGGGAATCGAGATGCAAAAGGCAGGTCCGTCACCCGCAGGTTGGAAAGCGCCCTGCGCTTCCCACGACTCGTACAGGGCGCGTTCTATGGTGTGCGGATCGTAGGTTTTGCTGAGGGCTTCGGTGCTCATCGTTGCATTTTCAACATCGGAAGAAAAAGGACCAGATTCAAGGCGCAGAAGTATAGGCTAACGGGCGCTCAGCGAATGAAGAGGTAAGCCTGCGCCAGGATCAGCCTTCGCTCCACCAGGGAGCAAGACGATCCTTGATATCACGAGACAGTTCGTCCCGAAGCGATTCCGGGAGGGATTCGCCTGATTGCAGCGAAAGCCGCTTCTCGACGGCACCGACCAGTTCATCTACCAACTCATCCAGATAGGCATCTGAACCTCCGGAATCCGGTTTATCCGATTGGGCATCCAGGGCCGTTTCAATTTCGGCCGGTGTGAAGGCGGCAGCTGAGGACGCTTGTGTTGTTTCCTGATCCTGATCCGGTCTCTGCTCTGGCTGATGGGATGGCAGCGCTGCATTTGGGGCATTACCGTGAGTCTCGGGGAGGGCGCTCTGTGAGGGGTCGTCAGCGACGAACATGTCAACTGTCTCAGGGCCCTCGGGAGCATCGGCTTCGTTACTTTGCGCGCTAACGTCGTCAAACGCCTCTGCCAGAGGAGGGTGCGAGGGGGCAGGCTCCGATGGGGAGTCAGTTGCAGAGGCGGGGCTGTCGTCCGGTGCGATCAATTGCCCGAGATCCTGCAACTCCCGGATCAGTTTTTCCCGACTTGCTTCCTTGCCTTCTTTGCCTTCTATGCTCACTGTGTTGAGGCTCCGTTATAACCGGATCTCGTGCGTGACGGGATCAAGCCCTTGTTCACGATAAAACCGGAACCGTTTTCTTCCGGATTCGCGCTGTGTATTGTCGTGTCCCACAATCTCCGCTACCCGGGCGAATCCGCCCACGTCCGGGATCGGTTCTTCAGCCAGTGAGACAATCACCTCCGCCTGCTCTGAACTCGGGGGCGTATGCCCGATGGTAACGGGTGCATCGGACCGGCCGGAAGAAGCCAACTGGTGCGGCACAAAACTGCTCTGCGAAAATGTCCAGAGCAATTCATCCAGCTGAGCGGCCTGTTGTGCATCCTCGCATCGCAGGTAGATGCGGTGACCTGCCTGGTACGCTTTTTCAGTGACGCGGCAGGCGAGCGTCAGATGCCCCTTAGGAGCCTCTGTGGCCTGGACATAGAAGTCTACGCGGCAGGCCATTTCTGTTGGGGCTCCTTCAAGCTTCCGCGCGGTTGATCAGGAACCGTGTGAGCATTGGCACCGGGCGTCCTGTGGCCCCTTTGTTTGCTCCTGAGTGCCATGCGGTGCCGGCGATGTCGAGATGTGCCCACGTCATATTCTTGGTGAACCTCGCCAGGAAGCAGGCGGCAGTGACCGCACCCGCGTTGCGGCCGCCAATGTTCGCCATGTCCGCAAAAGGACTGTCGAGTTGTTTCTGATACTCATCCCAGATGGGCATCCTCCAGGCCCGGTCCCGAGCGGTTTCTCCACAGGCAAGCAGTTCCTCAGCAAAATCATCATCGGGGGTGAACAGTCCTGTTGCCGGATGACCGAGGGCCACAACACAGGCGCCCGTCAGGGTGGCGACATCGATGACCGCGGCCGGTTTATATCTCTCGGCATAGGTCAGGGCATCGCAAAGGATAAGCCGCCCCTCGGCGTCAGTATTAAGAATCTCGATGGTCTTTCCTGCCATGCTGGTCACGATGTCACCGGGTTTGTTGGCAGCGCCGTCGGGCAGGTTTTCACTGCTGGGCACGATGCCGATGACATTTAATTTCAGATTAAGTTCCGCCGCCGCGAGCATAGCGCCGAAGACGCTCGCGCCGCCGCACATGTCGTATTTCATCTCATCCATCGCACCAGCCGGCTTCAGCGAGATGCCGCCTGCATCAAACGTAAGCCCCTTACCTACCAGTACTACCGGGGGATCCGAACGGCTGCCCCCTTGATGCTCCATGATGATGAGTCGGGCGGGTTCACGACTGCCACGGGAAACGGAGAGCAGCGCCCCCATGCCCAACGCTTTCATCTTGGCCTCATCCAGCACATTCACTTTCAGTTTGTGACTTCTTCCAAGCTTTTTTGCCTGATTGGCAAGATAACTGGGGGTGCAGATGTTTCCCGGCAGATTACCCAGGTCTTTGGCCAGCGACACACCATGAGCAATGGCGCGGGCTTCCTGGATGCCTTTACGCATTGACGCATCATTTTTCGTGGAGCCCGCCAACAGGCTGACACGTTTAACGGTGCATTCCCGGCGCGCTGCTTCCTTCCCTTTGGCAGATTTAAGCTGGTTAAACCGATAACCTGCTTCCTCAATGGCCTGGGAGAGGATGCGGGCGCGCGCCCTCGGATCGGCACCAGAGACCGCAATCTCAGTCAGGGCCACAACCGCGCTGACGGATCGACTGCTGCAGAGTTGACGCGCCGCCGCGCGTGCGGCGTTTGCGAAGTCATCGACGTCAGGTTTATCGCCAACACCGACCAGCAGCAGACGTTTCGCCTCGATCCCGGCAGGTGAGGGCACCATCAGCGCGCTTCCCGGTCGCCCGTCAATATCGCCTGAGCGCATCAGCGAGCCGATCAGGCCTTTTGCAGCTTTGTCTATTTTGCGTGTGCTTTGCGGCTGCTGTGCATTTTCCCTGACACCAACGACGAGACAGTCCGTTCGGGCATCCAGCACATCTGGGGATGAGAGTTGAATTTTCATAAATTTCCTGAAGAAGTGGATCGGGCGCTGAGGGGCCGGTAGGAGAGAATCCCTGATTCACGTAAAATGAGGTCGTATTTTGGTTGGTGACAGAACGCAATGTCAAAACCTCGTTTGCGGCATAACTCATGATTCTTCGCAGAGCATTGGCCCGGGAAGTGCTCCTGACCAGCTTTGCCGTGACGGCCGTAATTTTCTGTATCTTTGTGGTGGTTCGGGTCCTGGGATTTCTTCGCCAGGCTGCTGAAGGCATCATCCCGGTCGACAGCATTTTCGTGCTGCTTTTCCTGAAAGTTATCGCGTATATGGATGTCATTTTGCCGTTGATGATGTTTGTGGCGATGCTGCTGGTGCTCGGTCGCTGGAGTCGTCAGAACGAGCTGACCATCATGGCCGCGTCGGGTTTGGGGCTTTCCCATCTGCTTCGACCGGTGGTGTTCCTTATTCTCGTAGGCGCTCTTATTGTGGGCAGTTTTTCGATGGTGGTAGGACCTATGGCTGTGCGGTCGGTCGGCGCAATCGAGCACGAGCTCAAGTCGAGGACGGACATCGTTGGAGTAAGTCCCGGGGTGTTCATGGAAACCCAGGCCGGCCGAGCCGTTTACTTTGTGGAGCAACTCAATAAGGAAAACGGCCGGTACGAGGGCATCTTTGCCTGGGGTTCTGATGCCGGCCGGGAGGGCGTCGTCCTCGCTCAGTCGGCGCACCGGCATACGGACCCTGAAAAGGGGCAGGTATTCCTGGTCCTCGAGAACGGTGTGCGTTACGAAGGCGCCCCTGGTGACAGCGTCTATCGAGTGATCAATTTTGAGCGCTATACCTTAAGGGACAGGAGCACGATGGCAGCACCCGTCAAGTATCCTCTTCATGGCTGGGAGACGACACGTTTGTGGCGCAGCGGCGGACCTCATGAACAAAAAGAGATTGCCTGGCGGATTTCCAAGATAGTGGTTCTGCCCATATTGATGATGTATGCGCTTGGGCTTGGCCGAGTGGCCCCGCGCAGCAACCGCTATGTCTCCATGTTTAGCGCCCTGATCGTTTACTTCACCTACACCAATCTCGTCACGATGGCTTGTGCAAGGATTCCGAACGGCGGTGCGAGTGCGGTCACATTACTGGTGGTTGTGCATCTTGGTTTTGCCTTGGGCGCTAGTTATCTCTTGTGGCGCCGCTCGCGGGATGAACCGTTATGGTTCTGGGC
>CEVN01036437.1_pt1 | contig 10948 bp, 10 predicted proteins | sample 427041 | NCBI WGS metagenome assembly CEVN01 (sample SAMEA2623463, study PRJEB7988) | marine metagenome | biome: marine biome (ENVO:00000447); feature: surface water layer (ENVO:00002042); material: "saline water (ENVO:00002010), including plankton (ENVO:xxxxxxxx)" | depth 5 m
CAATCTTAATTGTTTTACCTACTTCAATTTCTTGAATCTTTTTTTCTACATTGCATGAAAAGAGCGCAAGTGATATTAGAAGTATTTTAATCATAAGTTATCTTAAATATTTTGGTTAAATTAACTCAATATCAGAAAAGAAAAAACTTATTTCTTTTTTTGCATTTTCATCAGAATCAGATCCATGAACTGCATTTTCTCCTAAACTAGTTGCATATAGTTTCCTAATTGTACCTTCATCTGCATCATCTGGATTGGTGCTTCCAATTGTTTTTCTCCATTCCTCCACAGCGTTATCTTTTTGAAGTGCTAGAACCATACATTTCCCAGATGACATGAAATCTGTAAGTTCATTATAGAAAGGCTTATCTTTATGTATTAAATAGAAGTTTTCAGCTTGTTTTTTTGACATATGTATTAATTTTGATCCAATAATATCAAAATTAGAATTAATAATATGATCATATATTTTTCCAGTAAAGTTATTTTTTACTGCATCAGGTTTTATGATTGCAAATGTTTTATTATTCATTTTATCCTCTTTAATCAATTAATTTTTTCATTGTAATTCCTATATCTGCAGGAGAAGTACATGTGTGAATACCACATTCTTTCATTATTGCAATTTTTGCATCTGCAGTTTCATCACCTCCAGAAATAATTGCTCCTGCATGACCCATTCTTCTTCCAGGTGGTGCTGTTTTTCCAGCAATAAAGCCAACAATAGGTTTAGAAACATTATCTTTTGCCCATTTTGCTGTCTCAATCTCCATAGTTCCTCCAATTTCACCAATTAAGACAATTCCTTTTGTTTCAGGATCTTTTTCAAACATTTCTACTGCAGCTTTCATATCAGTTCCAATTATTGGATCTCCTCCAATTCCAAGCGCAGTTGTTTGTCCAAGGCCATTTTGAACTAATTGATAGATAGCCTCATAGGTTAGAGTACCAGATTTTGATATAACGCCAATTGACCCTTTTTTAGTTATAAAGCCAGGCATTATTCCAAGTTTACATTCATCTACTGTTATAATTCCTGGACAGTTAGGTCCTATAAGATAGACATTATTATCATCAACTATTTTTTTTGCTTTAACCATATCTCTTACAGGAATTCCTTCACTTATACATACGATTGTTTTAATTCCAGCATTTACAGCTTCAATAATAGCATTTGCTGCAAATTTTGGAGGTACAAAAATTATTGAAGCATTAGCAGATGCTTCATTAACAGCTTCTAATACAGTATTAAATACAGGTATCGAATTGTTAATAGCTTTCATTCCACCTTTACCAGGAGTTACTCCGGCAACAATATTTGTTCCATAATCTATCATCTGTTCTGAATGAAAAGAACCTTCTGAACCTGTTATGCCTTGAACAACGACCCTAGTATCTTTATTAATTATAATTGACATTTATTTGCCCTCCAATGCTACTTTTACTACTTTTTCAGCAGCATCTTTAAGATTGTCTGCCGGTATGATTTTTACTTCTGATTCTGATAGAGATTTTTTAGCAATATCTGAATTTGTTCCTTCAAGCCTAACAACAACTGGAACTTGTAGACCTAAATCATTCACAGCTTGAATAACACCATCTGCAACTCTATCACATCTTACTATCCCACCAAAAATATTAATTAATACAGCTTTTACATTCTTGTCTTTTAGAATTATTTTAAAACCATTTTTAATTGTATCTGCATTTGCAGCGCCTCCAACATCTAAAAAGTTTGCGGGATCACCACCAGATATTTTAATAATATCCATAGTAGCCATCGCTAGTCCCGCACCATTTACCATACATCCAACATTTCCTTCAAGTCTTATGTAATTAAGATTGTATTTGCTTGCTTCTAACTCCATGCTATCTTCTTCGGTTTCATCTCTCATTTCTATAATCTCTGGATGTCTGAATAAAGCATTACTATCAAAATTAAATTTTGCATCTAGTGCAACTATCTTATTATCATCACTTAATATAAGTGGATTAATTTCAAGTAGAGAACAGTCCATTTCTTTATAGCATTTATACATATTTTTAAATACATCAACTGCTTGATTTGTTAAATCGCTGCTAAACTTTAATGCATCCGATAAAACTTTGGCATCTTTTTCATCTAAGTCTTTATCAGGTTCAATCCAAACTTTAACAATTTTTTCAGGAGTATCTTTTGCAACAGCTTCAATATCCATTCCACCTTCAGTTGAAACCATAAATACATCTTTTTTTGTACTTCTATCTAAAGTTATAGCAGCATAATACTCTTTTTTTATATCAAAGGCTTCAGTTATATAAACAGTATTAACTTTTTTACCATTTTCACCTGTCTGATGAGTTTTTAAATTCATTCCTAATACTTCATTTGCATTTTTTAATGCCGAATCAAAGTCTGATGAATATTTTATTCCACCACCTTTTCCTCGTCCACCAGCATGAATTTGCGCTTTTATAATAACATCATTCGTATTGAAATCTTTTTGAACTTTTTGTATTGTCTCAGCAGCTTGAGCTACATTGTTTATAATGTATCCATCTTGAATAGGAACATTATATTTTTTTAAAATACTTTTACCTTGATATTCATGAATTTTCATTTAACTATCCTTAATTATGTGTGTTCCTGCTTGACCTAAAATTGCTTTTTCTATTTTATCTATTGAGGTTATTACAACTTTTTCACCATGATGTTTTAAAAAATATAAAGCAGATTTAATTTTAGGCTCCATGCTTCCTATTCCAAAATGACCTTCTTTTAAATATTTTTTAATTTCACTTTCAGTTGAAGATGTAATAACTCTTTGATTTTTAGTATTATAATTTAGATAAATATTATCGACATCTGTAATAATAAAATATTCATTTGCTCTGATAATTCTTCCTAATAATGCTGCAGTTTTATCTTTATCAACAACTCCATCTAATCCTTTCAATGTATTTTTTGATGTATTAAAAGAAGGTATGCCACCTCCGCCTCCAGCTATAACTATAGTTCCAAAATCTACTAAATGTTTTATTGACTTTCCATTAAATATATAAAGTGGGTTAGGGGAGGGAACAACTCTACGCCATTGATCTTTTTCTTGTTCTGCAATTTCCCAATTATATTTTTTAGATAGTTTGTATGCTGTTTCTTTGTTGTATGTTTTTCCAATAAATTTAGTTGGTTTAAGTAATGATTTATCATTTCTATCAATCTTCATTTGAGAAATAAATGTAACAACCTCTCTTTTTGATTCTTCACTATACAAAGCATTTTGAAGTGATTGCTGAATCATATATCCAATTGCTCCCTGCGTATTTGCTACCAGAACATTAAGTGGAAGTGGTGGAATGATATCCATTGAAAGTTCATTTCTTGACAGTTCTGCTCCAACTTGAGGACCATTTCCATGTGTTATGCAAATGTTATAACCAGCTCTAACAAAATGCATAACAGACTTTAAGCTATCTCTAGTATGATTGAATTGTTGCTCAATTGTCCCTGCTTCGTTTTTAGGAGAAAGTGCGTTTCCTCCTAGTGCTATTATAACAGTTTTATTCATTTTCTAATCTAAAAATTGGTAATGTTAAGCATCTTGGACCACCTCGGCCTCTTAAAAGCTCAGATCCTTTAATTGTAATTACAAATTTTTCATCTGATTTATTATATTTTGAATAATTGTTAATGTAATCATTAGATGTTATGAGTTCATAGCCTGCTCCTTGAAGCTCTTTAAGTGTATAATCGTTGCAATCGTATCCAATGATTTTTCCGGGAGCTAGGGTGAAAGCATTTGCTCCATCTGTCCATTGTTCTCTCTCTTGCATTATTTTATTTGATGAACCACAATTAATATATTTAAGATTTAGTCCGTCTTCATTTAAAACTGTAATTAGGTTTTTATCTGTTACTTCATATTTTTCACTACCATTTTTAAAAATATATGTTTTATTTAAATGTTTATTCATTTCTTTATTTAAAATTGGTGGAAAAACTAAAACTTCATTATCATTTATTTTAGTAAAAATTGTATCTAAGTGCATCAATGCACGCTTTTTTGGCATATCAATAGCTATAATTTTATTAAAACCTTCTTTAAAGATAAGTGGAGCAATTTTTGAAACAGATTCTAGGGGTGTTCTTTCGCTTATGCCAATACAAATTCTTTTGTTATCAAAAATTAAAATATCACCACCTTCTATAGACAAGTCAGGAAACATTTGACCAAAATCATAAACATTTATTGATTTAAAATTTTTGTAATACTTGAACACATATTTTGCTAAAATGTTTTCTCTTCTTCTTACATGTTTTTTGCTTTGTGTAATTAAGATTGATTTTCCTATACATACGGCGATATCTCTTGTAAAAATAAGATTTGGTATAGGGTATGAAAAATATTTTTCAGATTTATAATATCCAGATAGAAGTACGTTTACAATTTCATTAGGTTCTAAGGAATAGAGTTTTTCTTTGTTAACAAGATTTTTATAAAGCATAATTTCTAAGTTAACGCATTCATCAATTAGAGATTCTTTTATTTTCACATCATCTATTACAACTTTTAGTAAATCAATAAGTTCATAACAGTTTCCATCAGTGAAGTAGTGCAGGATGTCATAAAGAGCGCTATGCTCTTTTTCTGCTTTAGATACATGCATTATATCATCGAATAAAAGAAAATCTGGATTATCTTCAATTTTATCATTTTTGATAATATTTTCTTTTAAATTAGCAGGAGTCATGAACTCGTGTTCAAAACCCGGTCTATGCGTGATTACGCATCTTAAATCATTGATTTCAGATTTAATATTTAAATTCATTTTATTTTTCTTCCATAAATGGATATCTAAAATCTTGAGGGGTATTAAATGTTTGTTTTATAGTCCTTTGAGATGTCCACCTTAATAAATTAGCTGGCGCGCCTGCTTTATCATTTGTTCCAGATGCTCGAGAACCTCCAAAAGGTTGTTGTCCAACAACAGCGCCTGTTGGCTTATCGTTAATATAAAAATTTCCAGCTGAATGAGTTAAAAGCTTAGAACCTAGTTTAATTATATCATCATCTTGTGCAAAGATTGCTCCTGTTAAAGCATATGGTGAAGTTGAATCAACAAGCTTGCATGCTTCTTCAAAGCTGCAATCATATATATATATTGTTAATACTGGTCCAAAAATTTCTTCAACCATTGTTTTAAAATGAGGATCTGTTGTAACTATAGTTGTAGGTTCTATAAAATAACCTTTAGATTTATCATATCCGCCTCCAGTTATTATTTGTGCATCATTAGAGTTTTTAGCATAATCAATATAAGAAGCAATACTATCAAAAGAATTTTCATCAATAACAGCATTCATAAAGTTTGTAAAATCAGAAACATCACCCATTTTAATTGAAAATACATCTTTTAAGTAATCTGTTTTAATCTCTTCCCATACATTCTTAGGTAGATAGCATCTTGAGGCAGCAGAACATTTTTGACCTTGATACTCAAAAGCGCCACGTATCATAGCGGTTTTTAATCCTACTTTATCGCAGTTTTCATGAGCTAAAATAAAATCCTTTCCTCCAGTTTCTCCAACAATTCTAGGGTATGATTTATAATTTTGAATATTAGAGCCTACTGTTTTCCACATATTTTGAAAAACTTTAGTAGACCCTGTGAAATGAATACCTGCTAAGTCCTTATGATCTAATACTTGTTGACCAATCTTACTTCCTTGTCCAGGTACAAAATTTATAACTCCATCAGGAAGGCCTGCTTCTTTAAATAGTTTCATTAAAAAGTGTCCTGAATATACAGATGAAGATGCAGGTTTCCATAAAGCAACGTTTCCAAGTAATGCTGGTGCACAAGGAAGATTTGCAGCTATTGATGTAAAATTAAAAGGAGTTACAGCAAAAACAAATCCTTCAAGCGCTCTGTATTCAGTAGAATTTTTCATTCCTTCCGGAGAATATTTAGGTTGTTGCTTGTGGATATTGTAAAGATATTCACAGTTAAAATTAAAAAAATCTATAAGTTCGCAGGCAGCATCTATTTCTGCTTGATACACATTTTTACTTTGTCCAAGCATTGTGGCAGCATTAATAGTGTCCCTGTATTCATTTTGAAGTAATGAAGCCATTTTTTTGAATATTTCAATTCTTTTTTCAAGCGGGGTATGAGACCATTCCTTCCAAGCATCAAGTAAACTATTTATGGCCATTTCAACTTCATCAGGGCCAGCTTTATGGTAAGAAGCTAATATATGCTGATGATTGTGTGGCATTACGCAATATCCTAAATCATTCGTTTTAACCTCTTGGCCATTAATGATTATAGGAATCTCATATTGATAAGATTTCATTTCTTCTAATTTATTAAGAAGACTTTCTTTTTCACTACTTCCATCTAAATAGTCTTTTATGGGTTCATTTACAGCTTCTGAAATTTTAAAATTAAGATTTTCCATAGTTTGGCCTTTTTATTAATAAAGTTGTTCTATAAATTTAATATTAATATCAAATACTAATCTATAAAACTTTATCCTTTTTGAAAGTTTTATTAAAATTGAATATATATGAGCTTTATAACTGTAAATCCTTATACTGAGCAAAAAATAAAATCTTATGATTTTCTTACAAAAGAAAAATTAGATGCTGCTATAATTGAAAATCATATGGCTTTTAAGCATTGGAAGGAAGCAGAGTTTTCTGTTCGTTCAAAATTGTTAAATGATATCGCCTTATCTTTAGAAAATGATGTAGAAGAACATGCGCGATTAATTACTATAGAGATGGGTAAGCCAATTAAAGAGGCTAGGGGGGAAGTTTTAAAAAGTGCTTGGGCTTGCAGGTATTATGCAGACAATGCTAAAAGTTTTTTACAAAACGAGATTATTGATACTGATCATAAGAAAAGTTTTATAAGCTTTGAGCCACTGGGCTCAATATTTGGGATAATGCCATGGAATTTTCCATATTGGCAAGTGTTTAGATATGTTGCTCCCTCAATTATGGCCGGAAATGTATGTTTGTTGAAACATGCACTAAATGTTACAGGATGTGCTTTCAAAATTGAAGAACTAATTAAATCTAAAACTCCCGTTGATAATGTATTTAAAACATTAATTATTAATAATGATGATATAGCAGATGTAATAGCTGATGATAGAATTAAAGCTGTCACATTTACAGGAAGTGATTATGCAGGCTCAATAGTTGCAAAACATGCAGGTGAAAATATAAAAAAAACTGTTTTAGAACTTGGTGGTTCTGATCCATTTATTGTCCTTAATGATGCTGATATTGATAGATGTGTAAAAAGTGCAATTGCTTCACGTTTTTTAAATGCAGGTCAAAGTTGTATTGCTGCAAAACGGTTTATAGTGGAAGATGGAATTTATAATGAATTTGTAGATAAGATTAAATATGAGATGAATAGTTTAGTTGTAGGTGATCCGCAGAATTTTGAAACAAAAATTGGCCCGCTTGCTAAAGAGCAATTTGTAGATGAAATTGATAGTTTAGTTCAGAGTTCTATTTCAAAAGGTGCTAGGTTATTAATTGGAGGAGGAAAAACTGCTGGTGCAGGTTTTTTTTATAAGCCAACTTTATTAATTGATGTTACTGAAAATATGGATGTTTTTAGTAATGAAACATTTGGCCCTGTATTATGTATATCGAAAGTTAGCAATTCTGATGAAGCTATAAGGCTTGCTAATCAGAGTTGTTACGGGCTTAGTTCAAGTATTTGGACACAAGATAGAAAACTGGCGCAAAGTCTTTCATTAAAAATTAATAGCGGAGCAGTATTTATTAATAGTATGTCTAAATCAGACCCAAGATTACCTTTTGGAGGAATAAACAAATCTGGGTTTGGTAGAGAGCTTTCAAAATATGGTTTGTATGAATTTGTAAATAAAAAAACTGTTGTGATTAATTAATAGTTAGCTAAAGCATAGAAATATAATAGCGCACTCATTATTTATTTTAACGTGAAATTTCTCGCAAACTGATTCGTTTAAAGTACCATAAAATATTGTACTTATAGCATTTTTATTAAAGTTATACTTTAATCCTTTTGTGGTTATTTTAGTCTTATCATTTAGAGTGAATAAAGATACTTGCTGGCCTTTAAAGCTTTTAAACTCTGTATCTTTATTGATGCAAATAAAGCATCCAGTTTCGGTAAATATTTTTAAATTTATTTTAGAGCAAAATTTACTTAAGCTGAAAATATTACCAATTGTATGATCCTCTCTTTTACCTGTTGCTCCAATTATTGATGCTTCTTTTACGTTATTAGAAATTAAAAATTCAATTGCTTTTCTTAAGTCGTTTTCGGATTGATCCGGATATTGATAGATTATATCATCGTACTTATCTTTAATGTCGGGTCTAATTGAATCTAAATCTCCAATTATTGCATCTATTCTATAGTTATTTTCATCTAATGTATTTGCTGCTCCATCGCATGCAATGATTGTTTTAGATTTATCTAATATATCCTTTGGAATGCCGCTTTTAGGAAATGCGCCATTTGCCACAATTGTAACTGAATTTGTGAATTTTATTTTTTTCATAATAATAGTAATTTAAACATATGGTAGATAGAATTAAAAGAACCAATGATGAGTTGAAATCAGACAGACCAACACTTGAAGAAGTTAAAAACATTCCAAGATTACCAATATCTATTCTTGTAGAAAATGTAAGATCTGTTCATAACGTTGGATCTATATTTAGGTCTGCTGATGGATTTGGTGCGGAAAAAATATATCTATCAGGGTATACTGCTTGCCCACCAAGAGATGATTTATCAAAAACTGCACTTGGTGCTGATAAATCTGTTCGATGGGAACATTTTCAGTCACCTATTGATGCTGCAAAAAATATTATTAATAAAGGTATATCCTTAGTGCTTCTAGAGCAAACTGTTACTTCTAAATCAATTTATGATCTAGAATGGTCTTTCCCATTATGTTTTATTGTTGGGAATGAGGTTGAAGGGGTTTCTGAAGAATTAGCTAAATTAGCTACAATCCACGCTGAAATTCCTATGCGTGGGATAAAGCAAAGTTTAAATGTGTCTGTTTCTACTGGAGTTGCTGGGTATGAATTTTCTAGAATTTATTCGATTTTAAGAAAGTAATTCAAATATTTGTACTTTAAGCGTAATTTCTCCTATGAAAAATTATTTAATTATATTATTTACATTTACATCATTTATTTTTTCTGATAGAGGTGATTTGATATCCGCAGAAATTTTAGATTCAAAAAATAAAGATGATAACCAGGTTCTGGTCAATGAAGAACTTCCAGTTGCGTTGAATCTTGATCCAGTAACATACGGCTATACGTTATATAAAATAGTTTATGAGACCATTGATATGAATGGTGACTATAATACAGCATCTGGAGCTTTAGCTATTCCTAAGGTGGATTATCCTTTAGTTCCTAGTGAATCATTTCCAATTTTAAGCTATCAGCATGGCACTGCAGTTGAAAAAACTTCAGTTACTTCGGAGAATGGTATATGGGTATTGCCTGCTTTTTTAGCTGGCTCTGGATATGTTTATATTGAGCCTGATTATTTAGGCATGGGCGAATCTCAAGGACGTCATCCTTATCAGCTTAAAGAGGCGTATGGTCATAGTTTAATAGATTTTATTAGATCTATTAAAAATTTTGATATTGAAAATGATGATTTTCATATAAATGATCAATTGTTTTTAGCTGGCTATTCAGAAGGTGGATACGCTACAATGGCATTACACCAAATAATTGAAAGTGAATATCAGGATGAATTTACAATAACTGCATCATTTCCATCTGCAGGCGCTTATAGTATGTCAGAAGTAATGGTTGATGTAATGCTTAGTTATCAAGAATATGGTGAGCCATTTTATTTTCCATATGTTTTATTTTCTTATTTAGATGAGTATCCAGATATTGGTTCAATTTCTGATTTTGTCCTACCTGAATATTTATTTTTATATGATATGTTTGATGGTTCGTACTCTTCTGGTGCTATTAATGAAGCTACTCCTTCTGTACCAATAATTATAATGATTCCTGAAGAAGTTCAGTTATTCCAAAATGATATTAATCACCCTTTGAAGATAGCATTGCAAGAAAATGATTTATTAGATTGGACTCCAGAATCTCCAATGTATATATTCCATGGTATAGCTGATGAGCTTGTTCCTTATGAGAACTCTGAGTTAGCATATGATAGTTTTATTGATAATGGCGCCCAAGATGTGACTTTATCATTAATTCCAGCAGAATATGGAGGGCATCAAGATGCAGCTCCATTTGCTTTATTAGCTGCTTATAATTTTGCAGAATCATATAAAGAGATAATTTGTCTAGATGAATTTGATTGTAATGGTCAATGTGGAGGATTTGCATTAATAGATGAGTGTAATGTGTGTTCAGGAGGAGATACGGGGATTGATTACAATCAATATTTAGATTGTGAAGGTGTCTGTTATGGAGGATTATCTTTTGATGAATGTGATGTTTGTGGAGGTGATGGTATTCCTTTTGATGAATGTGATTGTTTTGGCAATGTTTTTGATTTGTGTGGAATTTGTGGAGGTGATAATACAGGATGTGATTTAATTGGTGATATTAATTTAGATAATTCTATTAATGTGCTTGATATTGTTGAAACAATTAATTTGATTTTCGATGATGGCTATGATTTTTTAGCTGATGTAAATTCAGATTTAGTAGTTAATATTTTTGATTTAGTTTTATTAATTGAATTAATATTAGATATTTAAAATTATGGATTCACATTCTCAGTATATGCAGTACGTTCTTGATTTAGCTGTCAAAGGTAGAGGTCATGTTTCTCCTAACCCTTTAGTTGGATGTATTATTGTAAAAAATGGAAAAATAATTGGAGAAGGTTATCATCATTCGTTTGGTAGCAATCACGCTGAAGTGGAAGCTTTTAATAATTGTAT
>CEVN01114411.1_pt1 | contig 10900 bp, 10 predicted proteins | sample 427041 | NCBI WGS metagenome assembly CEVN01 (sample SAMEA2623463, study PRJEB7988) | marine metagenome | biome: marine biome (ENVO:00000447); feature: surface water layer (ENVO:00002042); material: "saline water (ENVO:00002010), including plankton (ENVO:xxxxxxxx)" | depth 5 m
TTATTTTTTTGCTTTATCTATTAGATCTATAATATCTTGCAAACCTTTCTTTAGATTTAAAAGTAAATCTTTATCTAATTGATTTTCAGGCTGAATATTTATAATGTTATCAATTTGATTTTTGGTTGAATACTTATCTTTAAGATATTGTTTAGCGCCCTTTATTGTAAATTTTCTTTTGTATAATAAATTTTGAATTTCTCTTATAACTTTTATATCAACATCTTTATATGTACGATTTCCTGCGCTATTTTTAGATGGATTTAGAATTGAAAATTCAGTTTCCCAATATCTTAGAACATATTGTTTAAGATTTGTCATTTCGCTTACATCGCCAATAGAATAATATAGTTTTTTAACCTTTTTAAGTGCCATAATTTTTAAATTTTATTTAAAGTAGTACTTTAAATATAATGCGTACATTTATTGATTAAAAGTGTTTTTTAAAAAATTAAATTGAGTCAGGGTGGGTAAAATTTAAGTTAAAAGATTCTGCTACACCGCTGTGAGTAACTTGCCCCTTGTAGGTATTTAGACCAAGTTTTAATGAATTATTAAGCTTAAATGCTGAAAGACATCCCAGTTTAGATATTTGTTTGATATATTCTAAAGTTATATTTGTTAGTGCAATAGTTGAGGTATGTGAAACTGAACCAGGCATATTTGAAACGCAGTAATGAACTACATCATCAACAATATAAGTTGGATTTTTATGCGTTGTTGGCTTGCATGTTTCAACGCATCCACCTTGATCGACAGCTACATCTACAATAACGCTTCCATATTTCATGTTAGATAACATATTTCTTGAAATAAGATTTGGTGCTTTGCTTCCTACAACAAGAACAGCTCCAATAAGTAAATCAGTTTCATGTAAAACTGAGCTTATATTATGATTATTAGAATAAAGAGTTTGTACATTTTTAGGCATAATATCATCTAAATATCTCAGTCTATCCATATCTACATCTAAAATATTAACCTTAGCACCTAACCCTGCTGCTAATTTTGCTGCGTTAGATCCTACAACACCGCCTCCAATTATTGAAACTGTAGCTGATTCTACTCCAGGTACACCACTTAGAAGCTTACCCATGCCACCCATACTTCCTTCAAGACATTTTGCACCATTTTGAATTGACATCCGACCTGCAACTTCACTCATTGGGACTAATATAGGAAGAGAACCATCAGGATTTTGAACTGTTTCATATGCTATTGAAGTTGAACCTGTTTCAAGTATTTTTTTTGTCATATCAATATCAGCTGCAAAATGAAAAAATGTAAAAACAATATGTTTTTCATTTATCATCTCGATTTCAGATGGTTGCGGTTCTTTTACTTTGACAATCATTTCAGACTTTTCAAAAACCTCTTGAGCTGTTTCAACTATGCATGCACCTGATTTGACATACATTTTATCAGTAAAGCCACTACCAATACCAGCATTCTTCTCAACAAAAACTTTATTACCGAGTTTGGTTAGCTCAAACACACCGTAAGGAGTCACTGAAACCCTATATTCATTATCTTTAACCTCTTTAGGTATGCCTATATTCATTTTAATCTTTTAGCAAGGCTTTCATGCTTAAACTAATTTTCCCATTATCTACTTTTAAGACTTTGACATCAACTTTATCGCCTATTTTTAGACAGTCAGTAACTTTATTAACTCTTTCTTTTTTAATTTCAGAAATATGAAGTAAGCCATCTTTATTTGGAGTTAACTTTACGAATGCACCAAAGTCTACTATTCTTACGACTTCTCCAGATAAAACTTCATTTTTAGAGATAGTTCTTGTTAAATCATCTATATATTTAATTACACTATCAATATCACTTTGTTCAGTAGACAGTACTGTACATGATCCGTCATCATCTATATTTATTTCACAGCTGTATTTTTCAGCCAATGCTTTTATGTTTTTTCCTCCAGGGCCAATAAACTCACCAATCATATCTACTGGTATTGTACTCATCCCTATTTTAGGAGCGTAATCAGATAATGTCGTTCTATGAGAATCAATATCCTTACTCATTTCATTTAAAATGTGCAGCCTACCATCTTTAGCTTGCTCTAGTGCATTACCTAGAATTTCATATGAAAGTCCATCGATTTTAATATCCATTTGAATAGCAGTTATACCATCTTTAGAACCTGCAACTTTAAAATCCATGTCACCTATATGGTCTTCAGTTCCGAGTATATCAGTAAGTATTACATATTTGCCTTTGTCATCCATGATTAAACCCATTGCTACTCCTGCAATTGGTGCTTTTAATGGTACTCCCGCATCCATTAAAGCTAATGAGCTGCCACATACAGAAGCCATTGAAGAAGAACCGTTAGATTCCATTATTTCAGATACTAGTCTTATTGTATACGGAAAATCCTCATAATCTGGCAAAGATGGATATATAGCTCTTTCTGCTAAGTTACCATGACCTACTTCTCTTCTTGATAAGCTAAATTTTCCCCTGGCTTCACCTACACAATAAGATGGAAAATTGTAATGTAATAAAAATCTTTTATAATCAAGACCTTCAATATTATCAAGCATTTGTTCATCTCTTTTTCCACCCAATGTTGCAATAACCATCGCTTGAGTTTCACCCCTGGTAAATAACGAAGAACCGTGCGTTCTAGGTAAAAGAGATGTTTCAACGTTTATTTCACGAACTGTTGTAGAGTTTCTTCCATCAGCTCTAACATTTTCTTTAATTGCTGTATTCCTTAAATCGTTAGCAATAAGGTTATCTATATGATTTTTAATTATGCTAGATGAATCTGGATACTCTTCTTCAAGCTCGCTAATTTTAGAAGTTATATATTTATCTATATCACTATATCTATCATGCTTATTCTTTGGTTTGTTCAAATCTTTAACATCATTTGAAACTAATTGATCAATTATATTAATTAGTTCTTCATCGATTTCAACTTTAGATATAGTTCTTTTTGTTACATCATGTTTTGAAACTAATTTTTCTTGAAATTTGATTAAGTCTTTTATAGCTTCATGTCCATATTGAATTGCTGTCAAAACTTCATCTTCTGAAACAAAATCACACTTGCCTTCAACCATTACGATTGAATCATAGGTTCCTGATAAGATTAATTCATATTTTGACTCGTTTAATTGCTCTTTTGTTGGATTAATAACCATTTCATTATCTATGTTTCCAACACGAACTGATGCAATAGCTTTCTTAAAAGGAATATCTGATATCATTAATGCATAAGATGCTCCAAAAGCAGCAAATATATCTGGCTCATTTACATTATCATATGATAATACAGTAATATCAACTCTTGTTTCATTGTTAAATCCATCCTCAAATAACGGTCTTAGAGGTCTATCGGTTAATCTAGAAGCTAATATCTCTTTTTCAGAAGGTCTTGCCTCTCTTTTGAAAAAGCCACCAGGTATTCTTCCTGATGCATAGAACTTTTCTCTGTAATCGACAGATAATGGGAAAAAACCTCGATCCTCTTCTTCTCCTTTAGAAGATGTGACTGCTACAAAAATAACAGATTCACCATATTTAATTATACACGAACCACTAGCTTGCTTAGCAATTTTTCCACTTTGTACTTCTAATTCTTTGCCAGCAAAATTTATTTTTTCTGATATATACATTCTACTTCCTTATATTTAATTTTTTTGTTATTTCAGCATATTGGTTCAAATCTGTATTTTTAAGATATTTTAAAAGTCTTCTTCTTTTTGATACTAGTGCCAATAAACCTCTTCTGCTACTATGATCTTTCTTCATATTTTTTAAATGATTGTTAATTTGGTTTATTCGTTCAGTAAAATGTGCAATTTGAACTTGCGCTGAACCTGTATCTTTTGAATCTTTACCAAATTCTTTTTTTATTTTTTCATTTAACACTATTTTTCTCCTTATTAGTAATTAATTTTATATCTTTTCTAATTTGAAAAGCTAGTTCATTTTTATCTTTAAATTTTATCTCTTTTCGTATAAAATAATTAAATTCAATAAATACATTTTTTTTATAAATATCTAAATTACTATTTAGTATATGCACTTCTATCATCCTATCGTAACTTCCAAAAGTTGGCTTACTACCTATATTGCATATGCTACTATATTTAGTTTTATCTATCTTTAAATTTACTGAATAAACACCATTACTTGGAATTAATTGTTCTTTTGGTTCAATATCAATGTTTGCCGTCGGAAAGCCGAGGGTTCTAGCTATTTTTTCCCCTTTTACAACTTTTCCTTTAACTGCAAACTTCCTACCTAAATGTTTATTTGCTAATGAAATGTTGTTACGTTTGATTAAGGATTTAATATTACTAGTTTTAACTAAAACATCATCAATTTTAAATGGATTTATTTTATAAAATTTAATATGTTTGTATTTACCACTATTAATTAAAAAATCATAAGATCCTAATCCATTTTTGCCAAATCTATTATCATATCCTAAAACAATATGTTTTGGATTATATTTTTTAATTATTAATTCCATAAATGAAGTATGGGAAATGTTTGAAAACTTTTTATCAAAATTAATTTCACAAATGACATCTATACCAAATTTCTTTAATAATTCTTTTTTTAAATCAAAAGATATTAAGGTGTCAAATGACTGTAAATTATTAATAACTTTTTTTGTATTGGGACGAAATGTTACTATAACACTTTTTAAATTATATTTAGTAGAAAGATTTGTAAGTTTATCAAAAATAGCTTTATGGCCTAAATGTAAGCCATCAAAGTTACCAAAAGATAATACTGAAGAATTGAAAGTTTTTTCGTCGTAAATATTATTTAAATCAATCATATTTTAATTCTTTCAATGTTATTGAATTATTCTTATTAAAATCTCCAACTTGATATCTTTCTAAATATATTAAATGACCATAGGTGCCTAAAGAATAAGCTATATCTCTTGATAAAGAGCGAATATAAGTTCCTTTTCCACAAGTAATACTTAGTGTTAATATTTTATTAGAGTAATCAATAAATTCAATATCTTCAATATAAACATTATTTGGTTTTCTTTTAATAAAAATATCTTTTCTAGCTAATTTGTACATTTTAACACCATGTATCTTTTTAGCGCAAAAATATGGAGGTATTTGATTTTGACTTCCTTTAAAGGTTGAAAGTGTTTTTTTAATATTATGTTTTGTGATATTTTTTGGATAATCTTTTCTAATAACTTCACCTTCAATATCCAAAGTATCGGTTTCCACACCTAATAGAATCTTAGCTTTATATCGTTTTGTGCAGTTCATAAAATCATCAACATTTTTAGTATACTTACCAATACATACTACTAAAATTCCTTCTGCAAAAGGGTCTAAAGTGCCACAATGCCCTACCTGTTTTGATTTTTTTATCAGTTTTACCTGCTTAACAACATCGTAAGATGAAATATCTTTAGGTTTCCATATTGCTATAACCTCATCAACCATCTTTTAGTATTTTGTTTATTTTATCGTAATTTGATAGCTCATCATCGTAATAAAAATTTATTCCTGGAACATATTTAGATTGTAAAGATTTACCCATTTTAAATCTTATATTTTTTTTCTCAGTATTTAAAAAAGTTAATATTTTATCAACTTCATATGATTCATCATGATTAAATATACTAAAATAAATTTTAGCTATTCTTAGATTTGAAGATACATTTACCTTAGTTACTGTTAATAAAATATTATTAGGGATTATAATTTCTTTAAGAAATATATGACTAATAATTTTTTTGATTTGAAGAGAGATCCTGCTTGACCTTGAAAAAGGCTTTTTAGAATTTATACTTATTTTAACTTCCTTTTAACTTGTTTTAACTCATACACTTCAATTAAATCTTTTTCTTTATATTCTTTAAATGTTTCAATTCCTATTCCGCATTCATATCCTTCTAAAACTTCATTTACATCTTCTTTAAAGCGTTTTAAAGATGTAAGTTTACCTTCAAATATAACCTCTCCTTCTCTTTTAAGTCGAAGGAGTGAGTTTTTTATAACCTTTCCTTGAGTTATATAAGTTCCTGCTATAACTCCAATTTTAGGTATTTTAAATGTTTCTCTAACTTCCGCTACACCAATTGATTCTTCTACTATATCAGGTTCAAGCAGTCCTTCTAAAGCAAGTTTAATTTCATCAATTGCTTCATAAATAACTGAATAGTATCTGATTTGAACACCAAATTCTCTGGCCATTCTCTTTGCATTAACTGATGATCTCACATTAAAGCAAACAATTATTGCTTGTGAAGTTGATGCAAGTTGAACATCGTTTTCACTAACCATTCCAACTGATCTTAAAATAATTTTAATGTTCACTTCATCATTAGATAAGCTCATTAATGAATCGCTTAAGGCTTCTATAGATCCATCAACATCACCTTTTATAATTATATTTAAATCATGAACCTTGCCTGTGCTAATTTCTTTTCCAACTTCTTCCAAAGTTATTCGACTATGCATTTGATGAACTTTTTCACGTTGCAAACGAGAACGTTGTTGGGCTATTTTTTTAGCCTCACGTTCATCATTAAATACAGTTAATATCTCGCCAGCATTAGGAACTTTTTCAAATCCTAAAACTTGTACTGGATCTGATGGTAATGCCTTACTTATCTTATAATTTCTTTCATTTAGCATTTCTCTAACTTTTGAGCTCTGGTCACCACAAACAAAAATATCACCTTTAGATAAAGTTCCTTCTTGAATTAAAACTGTTGCTTTAGGGCCTTGGCCTTTATCAAGTTTTGATTCTATTATTGTACCCTTTGCTCTAATATAAACTGGCGCTTTTAAATCTAATAGTTCTGATTCAATTAAAATCTTTTCAATTAAATCATCAACTCCTTCACCACTCTTTGCAGAAATTTGTGAGGATTGATATTTTCCACCCCATTCTTCAACTAAAATATTTTGTTCAGATAATTGTTTTTTAACTTTTTCTGAGTCAGCCCCTGGCTTATCTATTTTGTTGATAGCAAATATTATAGGTGCACCAGACGCTTTTGCATGATCAATTGCCTCAATTGTTTGAGGCATAACACCATCATCCGCAGCAATTATAACAACTACAACATCAGTAACCTGCGCTCCACGAGCTCTCATTGCTGTAAATGCTTCGTGACCGGGTGTATCAATAAATGTAATTTTTTTATCGTTACTAACTTCGACTTCATATGCACCAATATGTTGCGTTATCCCTCCTGATTCACCAGCAATAACATTTGTTTCACGAATAAAATCTAAAAGAGAAGTTTTACCATGATCTACGTGTCCCATAATAGTTACAACTGGAGCTCTAGAAACTTTATCTTTATCATCTATATAGACTTCATCTTCTTCAGATTTAAATACTTCTTGAGTTTCAACATTAAGACCAAATTCATCTGCAACCATAATAATAGTATCCATATCTAGTCTTTGATTTATAGTTACCATTAATCCAAGATCAATACATTTCATTATAATATCTTGAGCTGAAACACGCATAAGTCTGGCTAACTCATCAACTGATGTAAATTCAGGAACTTTAATACTTTTATTATCTTCAAGATTTACATCCTGATCAACAACAGCCTTCTTTTTAATTTTCTTTTTATTTTTCTTTTTAAGCGAGGATAATGATTGAGATATAGATAATTTTTTATCGGTTTGCTTCAACTTATTAGTTTTATGTATTTTGTCAGCAATCTCAGAAATATCAATCTTTTTTAACTGAAATGGGGTATCATCTTTACTTTTAATAGGTTCAGAGTCTAACTTTATCTGATTAGATTTTTTTTCTTCAGAAACCTTATTTAAATCGATTGTTTTATCAGTGGCTTTTATATCTTTTTCTACGACAACTTTTTCAGTTTTATCAACTATAACTTCATCTTCTTTTTTTGTATTTTCTTTATTTAATGAAATTGCTTTTCTAGCTTTTTCTTTAAGCTGTCTTTCAACCTGCTTTTTTTCTTTAGAAAACTCTAACATTATCGTATCATAAACATTGTTATCTACTGGCATCATATGATTAGATACTTTTACATCATTTGATTCTAGGAATTTTATTATTTCATTATGTGAAATATTTAATTCTTTTGCAATTTGATATATTCTTTTATTTGGCATAATTATGAAATCTCTTCAATTATTAAATCATTAATCTTTTCTAAAGTCTTTTCACCTAAGCCTTTAAATTTCAGCAAATCTTCTTTGCTTGTATCAAGAAATTGTTTAGTATCATCTAATCCATTATCTATAAGAATATTTTTGTGTTTATCTGTTAGAGTTGTCAAATCATTTATTTTTACTGCTTTATTTTTAAGATAATCACTCTTTTTAATGACATCTATATTAAATTCAGTTACTGATTTCGTTAATCGGATATTGGCACCTTCTTTTCCAATAGCTCTATTTATTTCATCATCATCAAAGACAGCTAATGCATAAGATTTTTCTTCGTCAATATATAAATCAATTGGTTTTGCTGGAGATAAGGCGCGAGAAATAAGTATTTCAGGTTGATCGCTCCAATTTATAATATCAATTTTCTCACCATTTAGTTCTCTTACGATTGATTGGATTCTGCTTCCTTTCATTCCTACACAGGCACCAACTGCATCAATTCTACGGTCAGATGAATATACAACTATCTTACTTCGATCTCCTGGTACTCTAGATATTTTTTTAACTTCAATTATTCCATCTTCAATTTCAGGTACTTCTAACTCAAATAACCGTTCTAAAAATTCATTGTCTGATCTACTTAAAATTATTTCTGGACCCCTTATAGTATAATCGACGCTTTTGATTATACCTCTTACTTGCTCTCCTCTTCTAAATCTATCTGAAGGAATTTGTTCAGATTTAGGTAAGATTAGTTCAATTTTATCTTCATCTACTATAAAAATTCTATCTCTTTGTATTTGATGAACATAGCCAGTATAAATTTCTTTAGATTTAGTTATAAACTTTTCATAGATAGATTGTTTCTCAATATCCTTTATCTTTTGGCTTAAATGCTGTTTTGCTGTATTAATTAAACGTCTTCCAAAGATTGATGGGTCAACAACTTCAATACATAATTCATCGAGCTCAAGAGTTTTATCGATTTTTTTAGCATCACTTAAGCTTATCTCTGTAAGTTCATCTATGACAGTTTCCACCACAGTTTTTTCATGATAGATTTCAACATCACCTTTATCCATGTTTATAATTACACTAAAATTATCAATGTTTTCTTCACCATATTTTTTCATTAATAAAGAAGTAAAAAGCTCTTCAATAATTGAAGATAAGTTTTCCTTTTCGATATTTTTTTCTTTAGCTAAAATCTTAAAAGCTTCAACGATTTGTTTACTATCCAATTTTGACTCCTATGTATTTAAATTTTTCATATATAAACAAAAAGTGGAGAAATATCTCCACTTTTCAATTGTTATAATTTATTATTATTTAATGTTTAAATCAAATCTATTTAGTTAAATAATCTATTTTATATTTATAACGTTCATATTTATTAATGTAATTAAATGATAAATCATCCTTAGATATTGAATTAATAAGTTTTTGAGCATCATCAATGTTTGAAATTCTCAAATAAATATCTACAAGATAGAGAGCAGAACGTGATGATAGATCTGGATTGTTTTCAACAAACTTCATTGATTTTTTAAATAAAGTTTCAGCTGATTTTAAATCATTAATATTTAAATAGTAGTTAGCTTTTAAAGTTAAATATTGATAATTAAGATATCTATCTTTTGATGAAAACGTATTTACCTGCAAAAGAGAGTCAATTAATACATTATTATTATTATCAATAGCATTAGCAAGAACATAAATCAATGCTTGATTGTATGATTCTGATTTGTTGTTTTCTTTTAAAATATTATTGAAACCAATTAATGCAAGCTCTTTATTGTCATCAATATAATTATTTTGACTTGAACTTGAATATGCATTGTTTGATAATCTATCTTGTTCAGATTTATTAGTAAAAAATACTATTACAACCAAAATACTAAATAATACTAAAAAGTAAGCTCCGAACTTAGTTTTATTATCGAGAATATTATTAGCAGTATTAATTATTCTATCTAATATTAAATCTCTTTTAATTTCTTTTTTATCCATATTATCCTTTATGTACCCTCGACCCGAATCGAACGGGTAGCCTTTCGCTTAGGAGGCGAACGCTCTATCCTATTGAGCTACGAGGGCTCCTATTTAAATTTAAAATACAACAAAAACACTTTATTAAATTAAATGTTATTTTTTTTTGAAACCAATGATTATTTAATATGTAATTTTAATGCTTTGATTCTATTGATTACAGGTGGATGAGTATAATTCATAAAGATATTCAACCAATGTGGTGTGAGATTACTAAGATTATCTCTTGACATTTTTTTAAGAGCAGATATTAATTTTTCAGGTTTGTTATACGTTATTGCAGAATATTTGTCTGCTGAGTACTCATTTTGCCTTGAAACAAAATTAAAAAAAACATTCATAATCATTGATATAGGTGTATATAAAATGGAAAAAAATAATAAACTGGCATAAATTGATAAGTTTTCCATTTTAAATACTGCAAATAGATTATCATTCATAATAAATAATGATAAAATAAATAGCATTATACCTGATTGGATTGAATTTAAAATAATACTATAATGTATGTGTTTAAGTTTATAGTGGCCAACTTCATGTGCAATAATTGCGACTATCTCTTCTTCATCCATTTGATCTAGTAAGGTATCAAATAATGCAATTCTTTTATTATTGCCAAAACCACTAAAATAAGCATTTGAATGCGATGAACGCTTAGATCCATCCATAACTTCAAGTTTTTTCACAGGGAAGTTTACTTTTTTCAAATAATCTTGAATTTTATCAAG
>CEVN01039540.1_pt1 | contig 10886 bp, 13 predicted proteins | sample 427041 | NCBI WGS metagenome assembly CEVN01 (sample SAMEA2623463, study PRJEB7988) | marine metagenome | biome: marine biome (ENVO:00000447); feature: surface water layer (ENVO:00002042); material: "saline water (ENVO:00002010), including plankton (ENVO:xxxxxxxx)" | depth 5 m
TAACTTCTTCTTTTGTTTCTTTAACTTCTTCTTTTGTTTCTTTAACTGAAACATTTTTTGTAGTTGTGTTTAATGAGAATACTTTAGGTCCTTTATCGCCATCTAATTTTTGTACTAGGCCTTGCTTTCTTGCTGAGTCTTGTCCTTCAAGAATTGCTTGAGACAAAATATCTAATACAAATTTAATTGTTCTGGATGAGTCATCATTTATAGGAATAAAATTAGTTAAATCCTTTGGATTACTGTTTGTATCGACTAATCCAAATACAGGAATTCCCATTTTTACTGCTTCTTGTACTGCTATTTTCTCATTTTCAACATCAACAACAAAAAGTGCATCGGGAAGACCTTTCATTTCTTTTACTCCATCAAAGTTTAAAGCTAATTTTTTCATTTCTTTTTCGAGCATGACCGCTTCTTTCTTGATCATATTATCAAGTTCTCCTGCAGCCTTATTTTCTTCATATTCAAGCAATTTGTTGATTGGAACTCGAATAGTCTTCCAGTTTGTTAGCATTCCACCTAACCATCTATGCGATATATATGGCATCCCTGTTTTTTCTCCAAAATTAGAAACATGACTTGATGCCACTCTTTTTGTTCCAACTATCATTATTTTGTTCCCAACAGATGATTGGTTCCTAAAAGTTTCATATAGTTCGGCAATTTTTTCTTGAGTCTTATAGAGATCAATAATATGAATATTATTTTTTTCACAAAAAATATAATCCTCCATATGAGGATTCCAGAATCTTTTTCTGTGTCCGAAATGAGCACCTAATTCAAATAGTTGCTCTATGCTAATATCTAATTTATTCATATAAGTCTTCTATTAAGGTCTGCATATAATAAAGGTTTTTAGGCTTTTGGTAAAACCATTTTGCAATATTTAATACTTCAAATGCATATACTGATCTATTGCCTGAATGCTTGATCTGAAGCTTATCACCATTATTTGTCTGAAAAATAACTTCATGGTAACTTTCATTATCACCCTCTCTGGTACTCTTTACTTTCTCTGAATCTATATTTAAGGCTTCACAAAGCTTTATAGCGGTACCTGATGGTAAGTCTATTTTATCCTTATGATGTTTTTCATTTACAGTTAATGAAAAGTTCCTTTTTTGTAGAATCTTTTTTGTTTTTACTGCAGCTTCTTTCATTAATGACATGAGAATAGATGTGTTCTCAGCAATAAAAACCGGAAAATAATGTGATAATTCCTCTAATTTGTTTAATTCTGATTCATTTAATCCAGATGAACAAAAAATTAATGGTTTTTTAAAAGCTTTATATATTTCAATTCTTTTTTCTATACCGTCTCTTGTTGCAAAATCTATAATTAGATCGAAATCTTTGCTTGGATAAGATTCAAATTTGTATTCACTTATATTGCTAAAGTGAAATTCACCAACATTTTTGTTTAAGCTATGAGATTCTTCGCTGACTATAAAATTGTTTATATTTACTCTGTCATCATTAGTTGCTGCTGATATTACAGCTTTACCCATTTTTCCAGATGCTCCAACAAGGCAAATATCTATCATTTAAATTTTTTATTGAGTTTATCTATAAATTTATTTGATTCAGAAAAGTTTTTATCCAGATCCGAGAATACTTTGGAGATATTTTTTTTCTGATCTCCGCTAATTTTTGATGGTGTTTCTACTACCACTCTAATAAAGAGATCACCCTTGCTATTTCCATGAAGTGAACCAGCTCCTAAATCTCTTAATTTGAATACTTTTCCTGTTTGTGTTTCAGGTGGTATTTTGAGCAAAACTTTTTTAGTCAAAGTAGGTACTTCAATTTCATCTCCCAATATTGCTTGATCAATTCTAAGAGGGATTTCACAATAAAGATGATTCGCTTCTCTTTCAAAAAATTCATGATCTAAAACATTTACAACAATAAAGAGATCTCCATTGTCCCCGCCATACTGACTTTGCTCTCCTTCTCCAGATAACCTTATCTTATTGCCAGTATCCACACCTGCTGGGATATTGACAGAAACTTTTTTTCTACTATTGGGTAAGGTAATTTCTATATTTTTTCCAAAAACTGCATCCTCTAAAGATAAATCTAATGACATTTGAATATTTCTACCCTTTCGAGGACCTCTCCTCATTCCTCCACCAAAAATATCTCCAAAAATATCTCCAAATATTTCATCTCTTCCAAAAATATTATTAAAAATGTCATTTATATCTACATTACGGAAACCTGATTGCCCAAAACTATTATTGACACCCTGATGTCCAAATTGGTCATAAGTTGTTCTTTTTGATGGGTCGCTTAAGACTTCATAAGCTTCAGCAGCTTCTTTAAATTTATCTTCAGCTTCCTTATTATCAGGATTTTTATCTGGATGATATTTTATAGCTAACCTTTTAAAGGCTTTTTTTAAATCACTCTGAGAGACATTTCTATCAACGCCAAGAACTTCATAATAATCTCTTTTCACGATTATTTTTCTTTTTCATCATCAACCTCTTTGAACTCTGCATCTACGGCATCGTCACTTTTATCAGCTGATTCTTTTTCAGGTTCTTGCGTTTCTTCTTTTTTAAATAACTTGTCTGAAAGTGGTTGAGCAATTTTTGATAATTCCTCAACAGCTTTATCAATATTTTCTTTACTATCTTCTTTACAAGCTTCTTCCACTTTCACAATTGCTTCATCTAAAGATTTAATTTCATCTTCTGAAAGATTCTTTTTGTTTTCTTCCATTGCTTTCTTTGTTGAGCTGGCAACTCCATCTGCCATGTTTCTAGAAGCAATTAATTCTTCAAATTTTTTATCTTCTTCTGCATTCAATTCTGCATCTTTTACCATTTTCTCGATTTCTTCATCTGTTAGACCACTACCACCTTGAATTGTAATAGACTGTTCTTTATTAGATGATTTATCTTTTGCTGAAACATCGATTTTTCCATTTGCATCTATATCGAATGTTACTTCAATTTGAGGAGTTCCTCTTGGTGCCGCAGGGATATCTGTTAAATTAAATTGTCCTAAAGATTTGTTGTCAGTAGCTTTTTTTCTCTCTCCTTGAAGAACATGAACTGTAACAGCTGTTTGGTTATCTTCAGCTGTTGAAAAAACTTGTGATTTGTTTGTTGGAATAGTTGTATTCTTTTCAATTAATGGAGTCATTACTCCACCTAAAGTCTCTATACCCAAAGTTAATGGTGTTACATCTAAAAGTAGTACATCAGATCTTTCACCGCTTAGTACTGCTCCTTGAGTTGCTGCACCTAATGCTACAGCTTCATCAGGATTAATATCTTTTCTTGCTTCTTTACCAAAAAAATCAGCAACAGTTTTCTGAACCATAGGCATTCTTGTTTGACCGCCAACAAGAATTACATCATTAATATCTTTTGGGCTAAGCTTTGCATCTTTTAATGCTGTTTCTACCGGCTCAAGACTTCTTTTTACTAAATCTCCAACAAGAGATTCAAGTTTTGCTCTAGTTATTTTTTGTACAAAATGTTTTGGTCCATTTTCGTCAGCCGTGATGTATGGCAAATTTACTTCCGTTTGATCTGTAGTAGATAATTCTATTTTGGCTTTTTCTGCTGCTTCTTTCAGTCTCTGAAGTGCCATTGAGTCATTATTTAAATCAAAACCTGATTCTTTTTTAAATTCATCTATGAAAAAGTTAATTAAAACAGCGTCAAAATCTTCTCCACCAAGATGTGTATCTCCAGATGTTGAGATAACTTCAAATTGATATTCACCATCAACATTGGTCATTTCAATAATAGATATATCAAATGTACCTCCACCTAAATCATATACAGCAATTACACCATCTTTCTTCAATTTATCTAGACCAAACGCTAATGCTGCTGCAGTTGGCTCATTAATTATTCTTTCAACTTTCAAGCCTGCTATTTTTCCTGCTGCTTCTGTAGCTTTTCGCTGTGAATCATTAAAATATGCAGGAACAGTTACAACCGCTCTATCAACTTTTGTGCCTAAATAATCCTCCGCAGTTTTTTTCATTTTTTTGAGAATCTCAGCAGATATTTGTGGTGGTGCCATTTTATTGCCATCAACCTCAACCCAAGCATCACCATTATCAGCTTCAACAATTCCATAAGGAACAGATTTCATGTCTTTCTGAATAACATCGTCTTTAAATTTCCTTCCTACTAATCTTTTTACTGCAAAAAGAGTTTTTTCTGGGTTTGTAACTGCTTGTCTTTTAGCTGCTTGGCCAACCAATACTTGATTATCAGAAGAGTATGCAACAACTGATGGAGTTGTTCTATCACCCTCTGAATTTGGTATAACAACTGGCTCTGCACCTTCCATAACCGAGACGCATGAATTAGTTGTTCCTAAATCTATTCCTATAACTTTTCCCATTTTTAATCCTTAATACTTTATTTTTAAATGTTAATTATTGTTGTTGCTTATTTCTTATTTACAACAACCAGGGCAGGTTTGACTACTCTTTCATTGAGAGTCCATCCTCTTTCAAGGGTATTTGAAACAATATTGTCTTTTTCCCCAGAGTTATTGACCGTAGAAACAGCTTCATGCTTTTCAGGGTCAAACTCTTCCCCAGTAGGTTTTATAGGAACAATATTGAAATTCTCAAGTGTTTTTTCAAATGAATCTAAAATTAACAAAATACCCTCTCTATCAATTTTCTTTTCATCTTGAGAATTCTCCAATGCTTTTTCTAGAGATGTAACAATTGGAATTAGGGACATTAGCAGTTCTGAGTTTGCATACTTTAATGCATTAACAAGCTCATTAGCTGTTCTTTTTTTATGATTTTCTAATTCAGCTGCTGATCTAAGAGCTTCTTCTTTTAAAGAATCTACTTTTTCAAGAAGTTCTTCATAGGTTAGATTATTGAGTTCTTCAGGATTACCTTTCTCTTCAACTTCTTGAGTTTCAGAATTAAGTTCTTGTTCAACTTTTTCATTGCTTTCTTTTTTATTTTCTTCCATGTTACTTAACTATTTTTTTCACATATAAAACTAAACTTTGATCAAGCAATTCATAACCATGTTCAGCCGCTATTTCTCTTTGTTTTTGTTTAATTACTTCATCATTGAATTCCGTAATTTCACCTGTATCTACACAAACCATATGATCATGATGCTGTGGATCATTTAACTCATAAACAGATTTATTTGGGCTGAATTGATGTTTCACAACTATGCCAGCATTCTCAAATTGAGTAAGAACCCTGTATACAGTAGCCAAACCTACATCATAATTATTAATTATTAGCTCTTTATAAATATCTTCGGCTGTAAAGTGATCATCTGTGCCTGAGGTTCTTTGCAGAATCTCCAGAATCTTTATTCTAGGTAAAGTTGCTTTTAAGCCAGCTTCTTTCAAATTTTTATTGGTTTTATCGTTCATAACATTTATTCTATCTCAAATGAAAAAATTACTGATCCTTATTATATCTTTAATAATGATATCTTGTTCAAATGCAAGTATTTATAGGGTATCTATTACACAAGGTACAGTCTTCAAGCAAGAAGAGATCGATAGGTTAGAAATAGGTATGACAAAAGACCAAGTTATATATGTTATTGGGCAACCTTCTTTCGAGAATTTTTTTGAAAAAAATGTATGGAATTATTTTTATCAGATTAAAACTGGTGAAACTGTTGAGCTTGAAAGAAGACTAAAACTCTACTTTGATGACAAAAATCTTTTATCTGAAATTGATGTAATTAAAATCTAAAAGAAACTTATAACTTTTGCTAATAAATCGTATCCAAATAGAACCTGTAGATTGCCTAAAGTCCAAATAGTCATTAAGAATATAGGACTTATCCACTTTAGGATAAATACCCAAAGATTCATCATTGCTGTATTATTAATACCCATTGTGTCGGCATCTATTACTTTTTGAAGCCTCCAGCCTACAAAAATTGACATTCCAGTTCCAACTAGTAGTAACAAGAAGTCATCAGCAAAATATTTCATAAACTCAAATGGGTTATCTAAAGCCCCTACAGAAACATTCTTCCAAACATTGTGGCCTGCAATACTTACTAGAGACAGGGAAATACATACTAATAAAATTACTCCTGTTGCTTTCATTCTTGTCATGGAGAACTTTTGAGTTAGAAATGCAACACTAGGCTCTAATATAGAAATCATTGAACTAAATGCGGCGACAGCTAGTAAGAAAAAGAATAGTGGTCCAACAAATTGGCCAATTACTCCAAGTTGTGCAAAAGCTTCCGGCATAGTTTCGAAAACAAGAGCGCTTCCTCCAAATGCATCTTCATCAGGGTTAAAGCCTAAACCAAAAGCCAATGGAAAAATTGCTAAGCCTGCTAATAAGGCAACACCTGTATCTGCTGTCACTACGACACCTGATGCTTTAGAGACTTTCTGACTTGAAGGCATATATGAACCAAAAGCCATTAATGTTCCCATACCAATACTTAAAGAAAAGAAGGCTTGTCCGATTGCTGCTTGAACTATGGCAGCTGCTTGTCCCGTTGTTTCTATATCATCAGCTTTCCAAGAGAATAAATAGTTTATGCCTGCATTAAAATCTCCTTGATATGCTCCATAGCCAACCATAGCCAAAACTAAAATAAATAACATAGGCAACAAGAATCTCATTGCTTTATCTATTCCTGCATCGATGCCGTTAGCAACGACATAACAAGAGCCAGCAATAAATAAAAGTGTCCAAAAAGTCATATCGAAGAAAGTTGATTGCTGATTAGCCCAAATATCTTTTGCTGTATTTTCTTCAACTCCTTGAGCAGCTATAAAACCATAATCAATTACAAATCCAGCGATAACTGCATAATATCCAGCAATGATAAGGCTTGCTAGTATTCCTGCGTATCCAACAATACTCCATTTCTTTGATGAATTTGCTTTTGTAGCAAGATTTTCTATTGAAGTGACAGGATTGCTTTTGCCTTTTTTACCAATGAATACTTCAGCCATGAATACGGGAAAGCCAAGTGTAATTACAAAGAATATATACAATAAAACAAATAAGCCTCCGCCATTTTCAGCGGCTTTATAAGGAAAGCCCCATATGTTGCCTAAACCTACAGCAGAACCTGTTGCGGCTAGTAAAAAAGCGGTATTGTTATTCCATTGACTAGATTCAGCTTTCATAAGATTTAATTATTGATTAGTAAATATAAACGCAATCATCAATAAATGGCAAATTCTTATTGAAAAAGTTAGATGAAATCTTAGATTTTTATACCATTCGGTGTCTTTAATTAATTTTTCTTCAAATAAATATCCCAATTCATACAAAATCAACAAAACCACAAGAAGAATAATTAGATTGTTCTGCTTTAATAAAAAGAAAAGGGTTATAGCTGTAAAGAGCAATGCAAAAAGAATAACAGGCACTAGTATGCTTTGATTATTTTTTAGAGCTGTGCTCCAAAAAGTACCTGTCATAAAAGCAAACATTAAGGCAGACCACAAATTAAAAAATTCTATAAGCTTGTTATTGAAGGCTGTTTCTGGAGAAATCCACGCAATTATGGGCACCAATATAAAAGGTAATAAACCTAAATAACTAAAAAGTTTCACCTGATCTTGTAAAATCATACTTATGAATAGTAAAACTGTAGCTTCAAATAAGAAAGCTAGATTTGATTTTTTCTTAGAAGAAAGGTTTATTGCTGGATTAGCTTTGGAGGGTTGGGAAGTTAAATCACTCAGACAAGGCAAGCTCAATATTAAAGAAGCTTATATTAAAGATATTAAAGATGAGTTATGGCTTGTTGGTTCAAGGATAGATCCTCTTGCTTATATAAATCAAAAAGAATCAGTTAATCCCATGAGATTTCGAAAGCTCCTTTTAAAGAAAAGAGAGGTTTCAAACATATTATTTGCAATTTCAGCTAAAGGACAAACCTGTATTCCAGTAAAACTATTCTGGAAAGGCCAATTAGCAAAACTTGAAATTGCACTAGCAAAAGGAAAGAAAAATTACGACAAGAAACAAACAAAGAAAACTGCAGACATCCAAAGAGATCAAGAAAGGGCTTTAAAAAAGTATAAATAAACATTATTATTTCCCGTTCGGGGGCGTATTAGGCTTTGACGTCTACCACGGAACCTAAAGTGCATATCGAGCATAAACATAACTCGTTAAATATTGTTTAAAAAAATAGTTGCAAATAATTACAACTATAGTTTGGCAGCTTAATGTCAACCTGTTATCATTTGTGACCTACAACATTTGATAACGGTCATTTTAGTAGGATATACTCTATCAGAGCCCACTTTTAGAGCGAATTTTAGGGCTTAGCTTAGTGTGTCTTGATCATCAGGCTACACCAAAGTGAAATTAATAGATGAATCTAAGTATGTAGATACTAAGGGAAAGTGATGACGGACGTGGGTTCAAATCCCGCCGCCTCCACCAGACATAAAAAAGGAATATATTAATGGCAAATTCAAAATCGGCTGAAAAAAGAGCCAGACAAAATAAAAGTAGGTATGAACTAAAGCATGCCCAGAGATCTGTAGTGAGAACGGCAATGAAAAATGTAAATAAAGCCGCTGAAACTAAAGATGCAAAAATAGGCGATATTTTTAAGAATGCTCAATCAGTTGTTGATAATATGGCCAACAAGGGTGTCATTCATAAAAATAAAGCAGCTAGGATTAAAAGTAGATTAAATAAAAAAGTTAAATCTGCTTAAACAACTCGCCTTTTAAATTATCTAATCCTTGACCATCTAATGAAGATATTGGATAAATAGGCAATTCTGGAAATTTAGTTTGAAATGCTTTCAGGATATCTGACAACTTATGGTTTGGAATTAGATCAACTTTTGTAATACATAACCATCTTTTTTGATTAGAAAAATCTAAGTGAAATTCATCTAATTCTCTCTCAATTGTGTCGAATGAGCTTAAAGCTTTCTCTATATCTTCAGTACCATCAACCAGATGAAGCAAAAATCTTGTTCTGTATGCATGTTTAAGAAACTTTATTCCTAAACCCTGTCCTTCTGATGCCCCACTTATAATTCCAGGCAGATCAGCAATTGTAATTTTCTTTTCGTTGTTCTCCATCACACCTAATTCTGGTTCTAATGTTGTGAAAGCATAAGAGCCAATCTTAGATTTAGAATTAGTAATATTATTAATCAATGTTGATTTACCAGCGTTAGGAAGACCAAGCAGACCTACATCTGCAATCAACCTTAGCTCTAACATAATATCTCGCTCATCAGCTTCTTCTCCCTCTGTAAATTTTCTTGGAGATTGGTTAGTTGAGGATTTAAATCTAGCATTGCCAAGTCCGCCTTTACCCCCCTTAGCTAAAACTATTTTTTCATTGGTATCTGTTATCTCTCCAATAAGTTCACCAGTTTTATCAGCATAGATTAAAGTGCCGTTAGGAAGTCGAATTAAAAGATCTTCACCTGATTCACCTTTCATATTTTTTCCACTTCCAGCCTTGCCAGATTTAGCTGAAAAAACTCTTTTTCCTTTTAAATTAATCAATGAATTAAGATTTCGATCATGAATTGCAACTACATCTCCACCTTTTCCTCCATCTCCTCCATCTGGACCACCCTTAGGAATATACTTTTCACGTCTAAAACTGGAGCAACCGTTCCCGCCTTTTCCAGATATTACAGTGATTCTGGCTTCATCGAAAAAAGCCATGATATTTATTTAGAAGGGATTATATTAACGAATTTTCTTTTGTTTATGCCTTTGTCTTTAAACTCAACATTGCCTGTTTTGAGAGCAAAAAGAGTATCATCTCTCCCCTTGCCAACATTTAATCCTGGATGAAATTTTGTTCCTCTTTGTCTAACTATTATCTCTCCAGCATTAACTTTTTGACCACCAAATCTTTTAACTCCTAAAAAATTAGGGTTTGAATCTCTTCCGTTCTTGCTTGATCCACCAGCTTTCTTATGTGCCATTCTTAATCTCGCTTATATTAATTGTAGTAACTTTTCTTCTATGTCCAACAATTCTCTTTGAATCTTTTCTTCTTCTGAATTGAATTGCATAAACTTTATCTTTCTTATCTTGGCTTACAACTTCTCCAGATACAGATGCTTTTGCAACATGTGGTGTGCCTATTTTTGGATTTTTTCCATCAGCGACTAACAAAACTTTTTCAAATTTGACTTTATCACCTTTTTTCTTGTCAGCCATATAATCAACTTCGATTACTGAACCAACTTCAACTTTTTCCTGTTGATTGCCTGTATCTATTATCGCGTACATTTTCTTTAAATTAATTAATCCTCTATATCGAGGAACAAAATTTAACTGAATTTTTGTAGGAAGTAAAGGTGAATTTTATGGCTATCAACAATTACATTGAATACCCCAAAAGATTCATTAAACTAAACAAGTATGTCTAGAGTAGTAATTACAGGCCTAGGAGTTATATCTTGCCTAGGAAATAATCAGAATGAAGTTCTTAAATCCCTTAAAAATGGGGATTCTGGCTTAAGCATTAATCAAGATTATGTTGATAATGGAATGAGATGCCATGTATCTGGACAAGTTTCACCAAATTTAGAAAAAATTGATCGAAAAATGCTTCGTTTTATGAGTGAAACTTCTGCATATGCTTTTTTATCAGCAGAAGAGGCAATAAATGATGCAGGCCTGTCATCTGACCAAATAGCGAGCAACGATGTAGGTGTTATTGTAGGTTCTGGAACAGGCTCAAGCAGAGAGATCCAAAGAATAATGGACACAATTAGAGAAAAGGGAATGAAAAGAATAGGTCCCTACTCAGTGACAAGAACAATGGGTAATACTACATCTGCAGCTATTTCAACTTTTTTTAAAACTAAGGGGATTTCTTTTTCAATAGCTTCAGCATGTTCAACAAGCTTACACTGCATATCATATGGCTATGATTT
>CEVN01030197.1_pt1 | contig 10861 bp, 9 predicted proteins | sample 427041 | NCBI WGS metagenome assembly CEVN01 (sample SAMEA2623463, study PRJEB7988) | marine metagenome | biome: marine biome (ENVO:00000447); feature: surface water layer (ENVO:00002042); material: "saline water (ENVO:00002010), including plankton (ENVO:xxxxxxxx)" | depth 5 m
CTGGGCCCCGAGGCATGTGTGAAGGACGAGTTTGATGATTCTTCAAATGGACAGAAGTTCTACCTTCTAACCAGATATGACCGGGCCAGCCTTCTGGTTGCATATTTGTCCCTCAATAGTGTTCAAAGACAACTTCAGGATTCGAATGAGTCACCTTGCGTCCATTATCAACTACGGAACCGATTATTGAACAGCCATCCATTCTTTCTGCGAGCCAATCACAAACTGTATTTGCGACACTAGAATCTACAGCTAGAATCATTCCACAACCCATGTTGAAGGTTCGATACATTTCCCTATCATCCACATTGCCGTTTTCTTGAATCCAATCAAACTCAGGTAGAACGGGCAATGGATTACTGATGTGCCATCCTAAGGAGTCATGTAAGCGAAGCAGATTCGAAAGCCCTCCACCTGTTACATGACATATTGCATGAATAGCGCTGGAATCACACGGACCGTCTTGGATCAAATCCACAACAGGATCGCAGTATATTCTAGTCGGGTTCAGGAAGACTTCACCCAGAGTCACATCACCTTCAGTAAATCTCTCAATTCTGTTTTCATCTACAGAAAAAGGAGCGGAATCATTCCAATCTGCGTTACAATGCGAAACAACATTTCTGACAAGGGAGTATCCGTTTGAATGCACACCGGAAGATGGAAGGCCGATGAGAATGTCACCTTCTTTGAGATTAGCACCAGTAATTTCAGCACCTTTCTCTAGCCAACCTAGTGCAGTACCGGATAGATCCAATTCAGTAACAATGCCCGGGAGACTAGCGGTTTCTCCACCTGCTAGTGTAACTCTAGCCCTTCTACAGGCCTCTGCTAGGCTAGCCCCTAGAGCGGCGTGAATCTCTGGGTCCGGTTTAGGGACTGCAATGTAATCGACAAATGCAATTGGCTCTGCTCCCACGCACAATAAATCGTTAACATTCATCGCCATGCAATCAATTCCAACACCGGACCACTGTCCTAGTTTGGTTGCGATTGACAATTTTGAACCAACTCCATCGGTGGCCAATGCAAGATAATTGTCGCCGAATTCGACAAGGCCGCCAAAACCTCCTGGCAAATCTACAGGAGCGCCCGGCGTACCAGGCTTTCTAACAGAGAGAGACAGTGCACCAACTAAGGCACCAACAGCACTCCCTTCAAGATCAATATCTACGCCGCTTCCAGCATAGTCCAGGCCTTCTGCCATGACACGTCCACCCCTGCTAAACTCATTAACTCAATCGTTGGAAATTTGAGAAGCAATCCACGGTAATGACAGATCTAATCTGTGGTCAATTCCACTATGAGTTCCTGGGAACTCTTCCCATTCATGCTTAATTCCCAATTCAGTCATTCTCTTGTGGAGTTGCCTTAATCCGTATTGGATATTGTATTGGTCGCTATCTCCGACATCTATCCAGCAAGGCGGTAAATTTTGATGAATCTCAATCATTGTTAACGGGTCCCATGATTTCCATTCTGCCCATTTCTCATCAATGAATTTGCAATTTTCATTAACCGGGAGGGTGCCATCGCTATATGTTGCTGCCATGGCTAACATCATCAAAGTGTGGAAGTCATCACCTTTCAAAGAAGGAGATTTCCTGACGTACTGTAAGAATTGTTCTACTCCTCCATGAGGCATAATTTCAGTAAGAGTAGTCGCCATTTCGATTCCGAATAACAATTCAAATCCACAATCACCTGAGTGGCAAGCAACAGCATTCCAACAATCATCGAGCATGCCTCTAACTAGAGCGCCATAACCTCCACTAGATTTCCCTACCAGGCCATATCCACTGATGTCATAACGAGAATCAAGTTCGGAACGCAGGTCATCTTTCAACCAACTGCCCCACTTCCCCATGGTATCTGAATCAATGAATTGATTTCCACCTAGGCTGGTGAATGTGTCTGGCATTACAAGAATACTCGGAGGCATCTTCCCCTCTTTTATCAGCCTCTCATGTCGTTGAGGTAGTGTTTCAGCAAATGCTTTCCAATTAGCTCTAGCAAAACCTGTTCCTGTAAAAGGAGCAAGATAAATGATGCAAGGCATTGGACCTTCAGAATTCGGAGGAATATGTACAACTACTTCTCTCTCTATGGGGTCTCCAAGTTGATTTTCGAGATTTGTTGAAGAAAATGAAAATCTGTCGAAAAATCCTCTGATGGGTTCAAAAGAGTGCTCGGGCATGATACGGCGATGGGCTTCAAGGAAATGTGCTTGGCGGTATTCCAATGGAAGCCAATGGAGGTTGAATGATGCGTTTTAATTCCAGTGGAAATGAAGGGGAAGAAGTGAACTATGTCAATGATTATATGCGGTCGACAATGGCTGAATATGTCCGGTTGGAGGATTTGGTATGACTATTCAAGAATTTGACCTGCCAGCAAGATGGAGAACACTGCTTCTTGAGAATTATAGTGAAGCGATTCATAATCTCGAGGTAACTTGGCCTGATGTCCAATCTTTAGAGGTCTCATATCGTGACATAGAATCCTTTGATCCAGATTTTGCGTTATCGATTATCGAGGAGCCGGAAAATAATACTCAAGCGGCAAACCAAGCACTTGGTTTGTTATTGTCTGAATTAGGTGCACCACGAATAGTAGCCTTTGTCAGAATAATCGAATTACCACCTGACTCGCATAGAACAGTTCGACAATTGCGTAGTGAGGATTTAGGTTCTATGATTTCAGTAGATGCTATTGCTACAAAGATCGGTAAAGTTCTACCAAGAACATATGAGGGTGTATTCGTTTGTGCAGCATGTGGACATTCTAGTCATATCAATCAGCCCAACGAGCAAGAATTGGTTGAACCAATAGAGTGTTTTGAAATCGATGGCGGTTGTGGTAGAAAGAAGAACCAGACTAAATTCGTACAAAGAGTAGAGGAATCGATTCTAATCGATACACAATTCATCGAGTTACAAGAGCCCCCGGAAAACCTCCGGGGAGGCGTACAGCCGGAGCGAATCTTGTGCATAGCTGAACACGATATCGCAGGTCAATTGAATCCAGGAGACAGGGTTACTGCCAACGGAATGCTATTCGTTCGTTCTCAGAGAAAATCTGGTAAAGACACTCCAATTTTTGATATTTTCATGAGAATCCACAGTATTCAGAGAGAAAATATTCCTCTAGAAGAAATTCAAATTTCTGAAGAAGAAGAAAGGGAAATCAAAGAACTAGCCCGAAGAGATGACATCCATGATTTGCTAACCAAATCCATAGCGCCATCCATCTTTGGAATGCCTAGGCAAAAAGAGTCATTGATGCTCCAGCTATTTGGCGGAGTGGCATCCAAAGCCAAGGACGGAACAAGACTCCGCGGTGACATTCACATTTTGCTAATGGGAGACCCCGGTGTTGCTAAATCTCAATTATTGTCATACATGTCTCAGATTTCACCTCGAGGTAGATTCACCTCTGGAATGTCAGCTTCAGCCGCTGGTTTGACAGCAGCAGCAGTTCAGGATTCTGCTGCAGATGGACGTTGGACTTTGGAAGCAGGTGCGCTTGCTTTAGCCGATTTAGGATTGGCTGCAATTGACGAATTCGATAAGATGAACGAAAATGATAGGTCCTCGATGCACGAAGCGATGGAGCAGCAACGAATTTCCGTTTCAAAGGCCGGAATAAATGCTACACTATCCACAAGATGTGCAATTTTAGCAGCGGCCAACCCAAAGGCAGGGCGTTTCCAATCCGTTTCAGAGGTACCATTTACCCAACAAATAAACCTCAAACCTGCATTGATTTCCCGATTCGATGTAATCTGGTTGATGACAGACCAGCCTGCAGCAGAACATGACAAACTAATTGCAGAGCACATCATGAGTAATCGAGCCGAATCTACTCCTGAAATTTTGATTGAGCAAGGCAGCGAAGTCGACCCGTCAAAAGCAGCGAAGTACGAAGGGGTTGACGCATCCCAAGGCATCGTTAATCGTGATTTAATCAGAAAGTACGTGGCTTATGCAAAGAGATCTATTCACCCTAGGCTCACTGATGAAGCACGAGAAGCTCTCAGAGAATTCTATGTTGAAACGAGAAGAAAGGGTGGAGAATCTCACGACTCGATTGCAATCTCTGCAAGAGCAATAGAAGGTTTGTATAGGCTAGCCCAAGCATCTGCCAGAGTCAGATTATCGAATGTTGCATCCATTGAGGACGCTGAGAGGTCTATTCGACTTACACGATTCTGGAGGCATGAATTGATGGGTGAAAACTTTGACGAAACAACTCTTCAATCTGGAAAGAAAGCAACTACTCGAAATCGTGAGAGAACACTTCTTGAAATCGTTAGGAGAATTTTCGCTGAAACAGGCGAAACTGTCAATCTAGCTGATGTATTAACCGAGGCGGGAAGATTGGAAATTAATCGTGATACAGCAGAAGATATCATCGAAGCATTGTGCAGAGATGGAAGATTGATGCGGCCTGGCGGATATGATACTCTACAGCCAGTATGAAACGATGTGCTCATATCGAGGAAATATTTCAGGTGAGAACATGGAACCGGAAGGCGATGTGGCAAACCCTGCATTGCTTGACCCCGAAGGTCTTGGATTCATGTGTGGAATAGAAGTTCACCAACAGTTGGCAACAGGTAAATTGCATTCCCGCCAACCGGGCGAACTTCACGACATCACTATTGATACATTACCCGAAGATTGGCCGAAGTACCATCGGAAGTTGAGGTCTTCAAGTGGCGAAGGAGGGGCAGTAGATGTTGCTGCAAGGTTCGAAGAAAGGAGAAATCGCTCATTCGTGTATTGCCAATCCCCTAATGCTGGACTCATCGAATTGGATGAACAGCCACCTTTACCTCATGATATTGATGCACTGGATATTTCTCTGACCGTTTCAGGAATGTTGGGTGCACACCCAGTTCCTTTGTTACAGACGATGAGGAAAACTGTGGTTGACGGTTCAAACACAAGCGGCTTCCAACGGACTACATTGGTTGCCACATCAGGAGTTCTAGATACTGAGAGTGGACCAGTTGGAATTGATGTACTTTGTTTGGAAGAAGACTCGGCTCGTAAATTGACTAGTGAGTTAACATCTAATGGAGAGGTCGTAACTTGGAATCTAGATCGACTAGGAATCCCTCTCATCGAAATTGCAACGGCGCCAGATATCAAAACACCAGATCATGCTAAGCAAACATCGATTGCATTAGGTAGAACACTAAGAGATACTCGAAGAGTCAAAAGAGGACTGGGGAGCATTAGACAAGACCTCAATGTTTCAATAATGTGTGGCGATAGAGTGGAAATCAAGGGTTGTCAGGACCTAGAATGGATTCCTAAAATCATACGTTGTGAAATGGCCCGACAGTTACATTTCTACCGTTTAGCTAATCGGCTTCGGGAACTACATGATTTGCCTCTATTGTCTAACGATAGGAGACAAGAATCCGCTTCTGTTCAAGACGACGTGGCTAAGATTTTACATCTCGATTTAGTTGACGTTTCATCTCACTTTGCAGAATGTGATTCTAAGAGAGTGAAAGAGGGATTGGGTGATAATTCTGTTATGCTGGCTTTGCCTTTACCCGGATTTGGCGGCATGATTGGAACTAAGGAATTTGATTCTGATGGCGCCCAATTACCTAGGCTTGGTAGGGAACTTGCTGGTGCTGCAAAACTTGCGGGAGTAGCAGGAGTTTACCATTCTGATGAACTGCCTGCATACGGTATCGAACAAGAATTCGTTGATGCAACTAGGCAAGCGCTGAATGGAGTCGACGCCTTTGTACTATGTCTAGCGCCTCGATGGCAAGCAGAATTGGCATTGGAAAGCGTGCTAAACCGCGCTAGACTAGCATTCGAAAGAATACCCCAAGAAGTACGAAATGTTGTGATCCGCAAAGGCTCTCCTGAAGATGGCACCACTACCCCGATGCGGCCTTTACCTGGCGGCGCTAGGATGTATCCAGAGACTGATATTCCCCCATTATCTATATCGTCAGAACGCTGGAAAAATGTTCTGAACAACTTACCAATGACACAAGCAGAGAGGCGAGAGAGATTGGAAAATTTCGATATTAGTGCAGACCAAAGCAAACAACTACTATCTCGAGAATTGGATGATCATTTTGTTTCACACTCTGGAGGTCTTCCACAAAAAGCGTGGGCAACAATGTTGCTAGAGAATGAAGGAGATGTTGGATTGATGGCTCTTGTTTTAGCATCCAAAGAAGAAGGGCATGTAACTAGGGAAGGAATGTCCACACTAATTCAAGAATTTTCGGGACAGAATCCGAGTATGGCTCAGTTATCTGCTAAGGCTGAAGAATTAGGATTGAAACCTGCAGACTCTGGAGACTTGGCTGAAGTTGTCGAGAAAGTTATCGCAGAGCGCCTTGATTTCGTCAAGGAAAGAGGCATGGGCGCAATGGGCCCACTCATGGGAATTGTGATGAAAGAATGCGGTGGTGCTGCTGATGGAAAACAAGTCAGTGCGTTATTGCGCGAAGCGATAATGAGGCATGTTTAATGAAGCGAATTCTCGTTGCATTATGCCTTTTATCTTGCATATTACTACCGACCTCTGTCGCTGATGAACAAAGCACAGATTATTGGGAAGTCGATTTGGATAATGGCTACATTTCAACAAAACCACTCATCGTTGATAGCCAAGTAATAGTTCGTACATCGGGATTCTGGACCGGCGAAGACCGGCCTCATGTATACGCTTTTGACCTGTATTCAGGCCAAGAAAATTGGCGTTTCAAGAACGCTGCCTCGACCAATCACGACATGAGTCCATTAGTGCATGTAGAAGCCGGAAATGGAACATGCGGGAATTGGAGTGAGATGGTTGTTATCGGTTGGACTGATGGGAAGGTCACAGCTTTAGATATCGAAGATGGTAGTTTAATTTGGTCAGCACAAACCGAAGTTGTTACCTGGGGAATAACCGGAGCTATGGCAATAGACGGTGAGGATATCGTCGTCCCTACTAGGCAGGGATTATCCCGATATTGTTTGAGTGATGGCACTGAAAACCTTCGCGCAGATTTGCCACAGTTGGGTTGGAGAAACGGAGTTACTGTAACCGATGATAGTTATTTGATCGGCAATGAAGAAGGCGTTGTAAACATTGTTTCAAAATCAGGAGACGTCACCAATATTTCCATTGGCGACGGAATGATTCGCCACGCTCCGATTCAAACAGATGCAGGGATAATTACTCATTTGCAAAAAGACACTGGCTCAGAAATTTATCTCAATGAGATGTTACTATCAGAGGAAGGATATTCGCCAGCGATTCCCTACAAACTCGACAATGACATTTTCTTCGCAACCAGCGAACATGTAATCTGGTGGAAATGTGATTCTAATTGCACATTCCAAGGAAAAACCGATTTCCATGCCAATGGAGAAATTACAATTCAACCGAATCAAAACTCCTCTTCAATTTGGTATCCAAGAAATACTCCCGAGGGTGGATGGGCAACCGGTTTGCCAGGTCAAGAGCTTGAGATGTATACGACCTCACATGACACATACACTACTGCCGGTGCTGGGTTTGGAGAAAATGGCGAGATGGCCTTTGGAAACGATGCCGGCGTGTTAATGGTGGTTCTCGATTCAACTGATCACACCTCAATTATTGATGGAAAGGAAGAGTTTGAATCAGATTCAGAAGAATCTTCATTTCAAGTCGAGCCTGAACATTTCTTACTTGTTGCATTGGTTATCGGCATGGTTGTTTTCCAGTCTCGTAAAGATTCTGCAATGGTAGCAAAATTGGGTGTGTTGCTAGTTCTTGTCATTTCGATAATAGCACTACCTTCGATTTCTGAAGTTTGGTCAAAAGAAGTCGATGAGTTGAGCGACTCTCCAGGTGACTGGAATGATGATTGGCCAGAAGAATGGAAAGACACACAGGTTGTAGTGTTCGAACTTCCTAATGGAGATGTAGCAATCGGTGGACTCGAGGGGCACGAAAATGTCGAGCAGTTAACCGATAGTGCAGCAATTCAACTCGGCATAACCATCGAGAAACAAACATACAGTATTGGGGATATGATTGTATCATTTAATGGAGAAGAATTAGAGGGTTGGGAGTTCACAATTGATGGGGAAAGATCCCAACTCGGAATTTCTGCATCAGAGGTTAGCGAAGCATCGGTTGTGCGCTGGTCACCAGCGTGAAGTTCAAGACTTGAAGCCCTCCACCTCTGTACATGGTAATGACCGACGGGGTGCATGGACCAGTTCTCGGCCCTGTAGAAATGCTAGTGGTCAATGTAGTTTTGATTACAATTTGTTTCTTCCTTTTGTGCCGACCTACTCACTCTGCAAAACGTGAAATTTTGATTCTCACAAGCATTACCGCGGCAGCAGCAGCAAGCCGAATATTGCTCGAACCTTTCCCGAATGTACAGCCATTAACTGTGATGTGTTTGGTGATGGGTGCATCATTAGGAGCGCGTAGAGGGATGGCATTCGCAGTCATGGCAACCATGATCTCAAATGCTGTACTATCACATGGTTGGTGGACATTATTCCAAGCCACTGGCTGGGCCGGTGTTGCATTTGCAGGTTCGAGATTGAATTTGGTTATGCAAAATGAAGTTGCTATGAAGCGCCTAATCATTACCGCAATTTTCGCATCCGTGTTGTTCGATTGGTGGGTTTCCTTGTCAATCTACACCGTAGGAATGACCATCGGCGAGTTTGGCATCTATCTACTAAACGGATTGCCATTCGATGCACTACACGCTATTGCAAGTATTGCTAGTGCGGTATGGATTGCACCATGGCTAGCAAACTTGCTGCATGAAGAAACTGCAGAACTGGCTGAGCCAATTGCAAGCGGTGAGAGTGATGTCATCACCGCTTAGTGAAGTTACAATGGTCTTAGTGACCCGTGACGACCTCAAATTATCCAAGGGTAAACTTGCAGCGCAATGTTCGCATGCAGCAGTACATTGCGCAATGAAAGCAAAAAAGAAAGCGGCCCGTTTGTATGAGCGCTGGAACAACGTAGGCGCACGCAAGATTGTGTTGCGTGCAGATGATGAAGCCCACCTGCGCCAATTATACGCCAAAGCACTGGAAGGAGGCCTAGTCTGTGACCTTGTCAAAGACGCAGGGCACACTGAAATCCCCCCTGGTACAGTAACTGTATTGGGCGTCGGCCCAGCTCCTCGCTCAGCAGTTGACGCCATTACCGGCGACCTGAAACTGCTTTGAGTGGAAGCGGCTTGGACTGTTCATGCGAGAGTATCCGTCCGACCGCGTTGACGTGCGCAGCGATACCGTAACTCAGCCCACTGCGGCTATGCGCGCAGTCATGGAGAGCGCTAAAGTCGGGGACGATGTTCTTGGCGATGACCCAACTGTAATCGAATTACAAAACCGATTATCAAAGATGTTTGGAAAAGAAGCCGCACTTTTCGTAGCAAGCGGTACAATGGCTAATGCTATCGCTTTGAGAACCCATACAGTACCTGGCGATGAAATCGTCTGTGACAAGACAGCGCACATCTACAAGTACGAAGGCGGAGGATATGCTGCCCTTTGTGGCGCATCTATCTCTTTGGTCGAAGGCAAGGGTGGATTGATGACTGCAGAACAGGTCAAGAAGGCAATTCGCAAGGCAGAAGGCTCAGGATCACACTATCCAGATGGCACTCTAGTATGTGTTGAAAACACATCCAATTTAGGCGGCGGTGCATGTTACACCCAAGAAGCATTAGACGAAATTGCTGCAGTGGCCAAAGCAAATGATTGTGCAACTCATATCGATGGAGCAAGGATATTCAATGCATCAATTGCAACTGGAGTAGATGTTGCAAGAATGTGCAGAGATTACGATTCGGTCTCGATTTGTCTTTCAAAGGGCCTAGGCGCTCCAGTTGGTTCAGTTCTAGTGGGCTCTCAAGAATTCATTAACAAAGCACATCGCTGGCGCAAGATGTTCGGTGGAGGATGGAGGCAAGCAGGAGTTTTAGCAGCTGCTGGATTGCACGCTTTGGACCACCATGTTGAACGTTTAGCAGAAGACCACACTCGTGCAAGGAAGGTCGCTGAAGCAATTGATGCCATGGATAATTTCAGCGTAGACTTAGATGCAGTTCAATCCAATCTCGTGTATGTTAACTGCAACATTCCTGCTGCTGATGTAGTAGTTTCTTTAGCAGAACATGGCATAGATATGTTCGATTTGCCTTACAACAGAGTAAGGGTTGCAATCCACTTGCACATTACCGATGAAGACGTGGACAGAATCATTGCTGCTTTCGCTGCACAGTGATGGCCGCAAACATAGTAATCGCTAGTACAGCAACTAGGCCAACACTAGGCAAACCACTGTCTTCATCATCTTCTGAAGAATCGTCATCTGTTGGAGGAATTACAGGAGTTTCATCTTCCGGCTCTGGAAGAATTACTTCATGAATTAAGTGTACTTGTAAGTCGTCGCCATCGTATGCAGTAGGCATTGTAATCTCCATCGAACCCGTGGTAGCGTTACCTAGTTCGATAACAGTTTTCACGCTCTTGTGATAATATTCTTCTTGGTTTCCACCTTCTGGGAAGTGTGCAAGAACTTCAACAATCCAAAGAGATGATTCGATGTGACTATCCTCTGGGAAATTCGACATATCAACTGCTAGATTCCAAGTTGCAATAGGATTCGAGTCATTGCTCACAACCCATCCCAATGAGGAGGAACCGATTCCTAGATTCAGATAGTTCTGTAGATTTTGGTTGTAATCATCTTGTAGTGTTTCTCCATCAGGAACACTTCCAACTTGTCTAATGGTCCCATTGAATACAGCAGTCGGAGGCAACCTCTGCTCGTATCTCTCAATCCACCTATCGTCTCCTTC
>CEVN01153093.1_pt1 | contig 10859 bp, 14 predicted proteins | sample 427041 | NCBI WGS metagenome assembly CEVN01 (sample SAMEA2623463, study PRJEB7988) | marine metagenome | biome: marine biome (ENVO:00000447); feature: surface water layer (ENVO:00002042); material: "saline water (ENVO:00002010), including plankton (ENVO:xxxxxxxx)" | depth 5 m
GTGCTGGGTGAAGGGGGACGAGGCCTTTGCCATGCCTCGACCCAGCCTGTGAAGCTGATCAGCGGAACATTTGGCAAAGCCTTTGGGAGTGGGGGAGCCTTCCTCGCCGGGGATGCTGCCATGGGGGATCTGCTGCTTCAGACCAGCGGAGCCTTCCGCTACACCACAGCCTTAGCGCCGCCCCTTGTGGCTGGTGCTCACGCTGCTCTTCAACTGATCGAACGCCATCCACACTGGGGCACAACGCTGATCGCCCGCTGCAAGCAATGGCGCAACGCGCTGGGCCAGCAGGGCTGGCAACGCCCAGCAGGAATCGGACCGATTCTTCCGCTGGTTGTTGGACCTGACGACAGCGCCCTGGCCCTTCAACGCCAACTTGAACAGGCCGGACTGCTCTGTGTGGCGATCCGACCACCAACCGTTCCAGAAGGAACCGCAAGACTTCGAGTTGTTTTGCGTCGTGATCTTCCCAATGACACATTGGAACGTCTGCTCGACGCCATCTCCACTGCATGAAGCAGATCAACGCCATGCATGGTTGGGCTGGCGACGCCAGCCAATGGCAGGTCTGGCAGAGGCGATTTGAACCAGAGGGGTGGACCTGGAGCAGCTTGGAACGGGGCTATGGCAATCGAACGCCTCATCAGCCCGTTTGGTTGGAATCCAGCCTGCGTCGTGTGGTCATCTGCCACTCCCTTGGCTTCCACCTGATCAAAGCCGACGTCTTGAACATGGCTACAGACCTTGTTCTGCTGAACAGCTTTAGCCGCTTTACGCCCATCGGCCGGAGAGGCCGGGCCGTACGTGTCGGTCTACAAGGCATGGCGGACGCCCTTCAGACCAACCAAGACAGGGCCATGCTGCAACAGTTCTGGGAACGCTCCGCAGCTCCACTGCCCTGCTCAGCGCTGCCTCCGAACCCTCTGCTCAAAGGATTAACTCCGCTGGGGCGTCAACGTCTGCGAGACGATTTAGATCGCCTTGCGAGCTGCGACGGGTTGCCAGATGGATGCCCGCATCACGCCAAAGTTCTGGTCATCCAAGCGGATCAAGACGCGATTGTTTCATCGGAAACACAGCAATATCTCCTGCAGGATTTGAGCTGTCATCTGGCGACACCTGCCACCGTGAAGGCTGTTCCGAACTGCGGTCACGTTCTGCTGACGCCTTCTGTTGTGGACGATGTGTTGATTTGGCTGAACCAAGCCTCATGAGCAGCCGCTGGACAGGCGATGTGCTGCATGGCTTCAGTGAAGCCGCAGCCAATTACAACGACATCGCGATGCTGCAACGTGCGGTGGCACATCGTTTGGCAGGCCACTGCTCCAGGCTGAAGATCGCCCCCGGATTCTGGGTGGATTTGGGCAGTGGGACCGGACTACTCGCCGATGCCCTTGAAGCCAACCATCCAGGTCAGCGCGTGCTGAGAGTCGATGGCAGCGCTTCCATGCTGAAGCGACACCAACGAGGAACTGACACCGTCTGCATCGATCTGAGTCACGGTCTGCCGTACTGGCCAACGCCCCCCAACCTGCTGGCCTCGAGCTTCGCCTTGCACTGGCTGCCTTCACCAGCGCAACGGTTGAACCAGTGGTACGGCGCTTTGGCACCTAAGGGTTGGTTGGCACTGATCGTTCCTGTTCAAGGAAGCTTCCGGCAATGGAACGCCGCGGCCTCAGACGCCCAATTGCCTTGCAGTGCGCTACCTCTCCCCAGCCCATCTGATCTTCTCCGCCCAATTCCCCCAACGGCGATTCGACGCTGCTCTGTGCTTCGGTTCACCCAACGCTCAAAGCACGCCCTGCAGCTACTGAAACCAATGATGCAAGTTGGCGCCGGCACAACACCGACCCCCAAGCAATCCATCTCGTCTTTACGGAAACTATTCCGATGCTGGCCGCGTGAAGGACCATGCCACCAGATGGCTCTGACCTGGAACATTCTCCTGCTGCTGCTTCAGCGATGACACATCACCCATATCGCCTTGTGGTGTGCGGTACCGACACCGATGTCGGCAAAACTGTTGTGAGCGCCCTTCTGGTGCAAGGGCTGCAAGCCACCTACTGGAAGCCAGTCCAAAGCGGGCTCGACCATGGTGGGGACAGCGGATGGGTTCAACGGCTGCTGCAGCTGCCCCCGGCTCGCTGTCTTCCTGAGGCCCATGCCTTCCAAACACCTGTTTCTCCCCACTGGGCCGCTGAACTGGACCACACCACCTTGCACTCCGAGGACCTAGTGCTTCCGCATCACTCGGGGCCGCTCGTGGTGGAAACCGCCGGTGGATTGATGGTGCCGCTCAATCGAAACCTGTTGCAAATCGATCAGCTGTTGCGCTGGCAACTTCCGATCGTGCTAGTTGCCCGCAGTGGTCTTGGAACGCTCAACCACACCCTGCTCAGTCTCGAGGCTCTCAACAAAAGAGGACTACGAACACTCGGGTTGGTTTTGAACGGCCCGTTGCATGCCGATAATCCCAGAACACTGGAACAATTTGGAGAGATCCCGGTTCTGGCGCAGCTGCCCCGACTAGACCCACTAACAGCTCCAGCCTTGGCCAATCAGTGGCAGCTCCACGACCTGGGCACTAAATTCCGGCAGCTGCTGGATAAGGGTTTGCGATGAACCGTCGTCAGTCATTGGTAAGCGCACTGGTGATCTTGCTCTGTGCAGGCGTTCTGGTGGTCTTTACAGACGTGGAAGTTCAACTTGTGCGCTGGTTCAACTGCGGACCAATCGCCACAGAAGCGGAGAAATCAAGCGAAGTCTGCCGCTGATTCCCAGATCATCCCAAGAATCGCGAGCGCAGAGGACATGTCCCCATACGTAGGGCTACATGTCTGACCGCCATCGTTAGCGGCCATCCTTGACGAAGCTGTTCATGAATTTGCTCCACGTGAGATGGAGACCAACCCCTTGCCTCGAGCAAACCACGAATAGAAGGCCAGCAACCTTCAGCAAACACCTCTCTTTTCAGAGATTCAGATGAAGCCGCTTGCCCCACTTGCTGAGGAGTCGTGACAAAACGCTTGGAAATTCGCCTGGGTCGCATTGGAGCCATTGATGGATCCCGCTCCTTCACCCTCCAATATGACAAAACAACGGCGCAAGGCCATGGCCCCCAAGGTCCGGCTCAAACACCATCCAAATCTTTGGCCGCCATTCACGCAGCTGGCGATCGCTGACTCTCCACAACGGGTTGTGGCTGGTGATGGGGCTTTACTGCTGCGAGAATCAGGTGAGCCCTTAATTGATGCGATCAGCAGCTGGTGGGTGACCCTGCACGGTCATGCACATCCGGTTCTGGCTGAAGCGATTGCAGAGCAGGCCCGATCACTGGAGCAGGTGATCTTCGCCGATTTCAGCCACACACCAGCGGAGCGTTTGGCGGAGCGCCTGAGTACAAAAACGGGTTTAGAGCGACTGTTTTTTTCAGATAACGGGTCCACGGCCGTTGAAGTGGCTCTCAAAATCGCTTGCCAGTGGTGGCACAACAACAACGAACCCAGACATCAAATCATTGCGTTCGACGGCGCCTATCACGGTGACACCTTTGGTGCCATGGCGGTCGGGGAACGCAACCTGTTCAGCGCCCCCTTCGACGACAAGCTTTTTCCGGTTGCACGCGTGCCTTGGCCAGCGACTTGGTGGGGCGACAACGACGTGGAATCAAAGGAACAGGACGCACTTCGCGTGCTCGAATCCTGCCTGGAGTGCCCAACAGCGGCCGTGATCCTGGAGCCTCTTCTTCAAGGCGCTGGAGGCATGACCATGGTGCGTCCTGAATTCCTGAAGCAAGTCGAACAACGGGTTAGACAATCGAAGGCCCTGTTCATTGCGGATGAAGTTCTGACTGGATTCGGACGCTGCGGTGATTGGTTTGCAAGCCATCGAGCCGGGATCACACCCGACCTGATGGCCCTCTCCAAAGGGCTCACAGGCGGTTGCCTCCCCATGGGGGTCACGATGGCCAGCGAAAAAATCTTTGCTGGGTTTCTTGGAGCTGAACCAAACCTGACCTTCTGGCATGGCCACAGCTTCACCGCTAACCCATTGGGCTGTGCGGCGGCAAATGCAAGCTTCGACTTATTGGAAGCAGAGCCGGAACATTTTCTTTGCTTCGAGGATCGCCACCGCCCTTATTTGGAAGATCTGGCGTCTCACCCTCGCGTACAAAGGCCACGGCTGCTTGGCAGCGTGGCTGCTTTCGATGTTGCCGTCGAGGGTGCAACTGGATATCTCAATCCCATTGGTCCGATCATCAAACGGATCGCCATGGAGCAGGGCGTCTTTTTGCGTCCGCTGGGCCAGGTGGTGTATCTGCTCCCCCCACTTTGCATTTCCGATCTGCAGCTGCGCCACTGCTACTCCACCATTCGCCACGCCCTCGATCAACTTTGATCAAGGACCCGCTTGGATCGCCGCATCGACATCAGCCCGCGGCAATCCATAGGGAAGGCTGCAATGACGATCCGGTCGACCGGTCTGGTGCCATGTCACCCGAAGATCCTCCCGATCAAGCTCCAAATGCGCAGTCCAATCCTTTTCCACCAAAGTCCATCGACACGGTTCACCCTCAAAGGGTTGAGCCCCCATCTGCTGGAGCCAATGCTCCAACGCGCGCAAAGAATGCTGATTTAAAGGGGTCTGATCCGATGGCAGAGCTGTCATCTCGACGAGGGACTGAAGGTGCGCTCTGAGTCTGCTCAAGATCCAGCCAACCAGGGGAAACCTGCCATTCACGGCCTTGGATGAAGGCAACACCCAAACCAAACACCAGGCTAATCAGCAAAGCCAACAACAAAAGCAGCAAGGAAAACCATTCGCCACCAGAGAGTGGTCGACGTTGTCCAATGCCATGCCAACCATCTCGATCATTCCGTTGAGTCGGCTGAGAGGGCCTTGCAGACGCAGAGGTCCTCTGCTCGTCATAAACGCGTCGGCGCTCAGGATCAGCCAGCAACTCATAAGACTCGCGAAGCAGTTGAAACTGAATCGCTGCCTCCTCAGCTGGCAACATCGTGGTGTCGGGATGCAAATCTTTGCTGCGGCGGCGGAAGGCTTGTCGCAGCGTCTCTGCATCAGCTGAACTCGACACGCCCAGCCGTTCGTAATGGCTGAGTGAAATCTGCAACGGTTGAGACATCCGTTCCTTCATCCTAGGGAGAGTTGTCTCGGTGACCGATGTCTGATTCCATCGGTCGCAGAGACGATCTTTGGCAAGCGCTCAACTGGCAGCCATCAGCAACTCAAAAAGAACAACTGACGAGGCTGCAAGCCCTGCTTCGAGACTGGAACACGAGAGTGAACTTGACCCGTTTAGTCGAGGGGGAGGACTACTGGATCAATCAAATCTTCGACAGCCTCTGGCCTCTGCAGGAGGAATTGCAACACGCAGACCAACCAAGACGATGTATTGACGTTGGCACTGGTGGAGGGTTCCCAGGCCTTGCTATCGCCATCGCTCTGCCAGGGGCACAACTAACTCTGTTGGATTCGGTTGGTCGCAAAACCGCAGCCGTGGCAGCCATGGCCATGGCCCTAGGTCTGTCCCCACGCGTTCGGATCCGCACCGAACGCATCGAAGCAACCGGACGGGATCCAGCTTTCCGCGGTCACTTCGATCTAGCGGTCGCCAGGGCCGTGGCATCGGCGCCGGTCGTTGCGGAATACCTCGTTCCCCTGATTCGCCCCGATGGTGAAGCGCTCCTGTATCGAGGGCAATGGAGTGACACGGATACCCACGGGCTTGAACGTGCCTTAGAACCACTCAAGGGCTGTATTCGGAACGTGCAGCAATGTCAGCTTCCCGGGGAGCGGGGCATTCGCCACATTCTGCGCATCAGTTCTCTCTCAACCTGCCCTAAAAAATATCCAAGGCCCATTGGAGTTCCATCAAAATTTCCTCTCGACATCTTTGAGACTTAACGACTAAACACTCGTCAGTCTCGTCTGCGCTTGTCCCCCAAGACGCTCACTTAAACAACGAAGGATTCCTGGAATACGCGTCTGCCAAGGACTGTTGACCAAAGCAGCAGAGAGTTCGAATTCCGAAACACTGACGTCGAAAAGATCAGCATTAGCTCCAGGGAACCAGTGACTACCTTGTCCTAAAAGTTGATAGCGTGCGCGGGCATAACGTTCTAAATCCCAAGCCTCTAACAAGTTGTATAGCCAAAGCAATACAGGCAAGTTGATCCCTCCAGGGGTTGCATGCCAATCGGGCAGACCTTCTCTCCAGGTTGCCAACCATTCAGATCCCAAAGAAGCTTGAGCAGCACCATATAAACGGGCCTGAATCGGAGGCAAAAGCTTGGATGCCTTAGGGAGCAATTCTACCGCTTTAAGATGTAAATCCAAATCAGATGCTTGAGAAGCACCAACGCTGATGGTATGAATTCGAGAGTCGTGAAGACAAAACAAATCATTGAAAACGATTGGATGCAAAGGAGCACAAAGATCAATCAATCGTGCAGACGGACTGTGCAAGTGCCCTCCTTTATCAGTAGGACTGATGATGAACACTCCCATGTCTTGACGACGGGCTGCGTCGATGGCTGGATTGTTGTCTTGACGGATGTAATACCAGTGAAGGTTGACGTAATCGAAGGCCCCCGTCTCGATCGTTTCTGTGATCAGATCAACCGGGCCATGGGTCGAAAAACCGACATGCCCAATGCGGCCATCGCTTTGCCAGCGCCGAACAACCTCCAGACAGCCCCCTGGACGCATGGTTTGGTCAAGGTGCTCCGGCAGATTGAGACCATGAATTGCCACAAGATCCAACCGTTCGCAGCCAAGACGCTGAAAGCTCAGCTGGAGCTCCGCTTCAAATTCGGCTGGATCTTCCCTAGGTGGCACCTTGCTTTGCAAGATTCTGTTTGGATCAGGAGCTTTCGGTAAAGCCCAACCGAGCTGTCGTTCAGATGTGCCGTAGTGGCGTGCGGTTTCAACATGATGCATGCCTCGACGCAAAGCGTGTTTCAACGTTGCCTCAAGCTTGTCTTGTTGATCTGATTGAATCTCCTTCGCTGGCAAATCAGACCAACTTTGTTGAAAGCGCATCCCTCCTAGGGATAACACTGGCATCTTGAGATTTGTACGACCAAAGCGACGGGTGGGCAGAGCCCCGATCATGAGTTTCGATGTGGATTCAAACGCCGATGACGCTTCTGTTGCGGGAAGCCGAGGGGCTGCATGATCTGCGTGTCGAGTTCGGCACGAAGAGCGTCAAGCTTTTCAAATGCAACCCAATGAATGCAATCCACTGGGCAAGTATCGATCGCTTCTTGAATGCGATCTGTGCTGTCTCCATCCTGACGAACTGCTCGAGAACGGCCATAACTGGCCTCGACAACAAAAGTATTCGTAGCGACATGAGCACAATATCGGCAACCGATGCATACCGATTCATCAACCCAAACCGCTTTTTCTCGAAGAGCACCACCCAACAAGGGTTCATTGCCGTTTGGCTGAACCTCAGGTTGGGCTGTGGCCCTAAAAGCAAGTGAAGGATCGTTCAGCGTCAGGCGTCCCAACGAGTAACGACAAGTTCAATCGAACCATCTTGGGTTTGTTTCTGCTCAGCAACTTGGAAACCTTCCGAATCGGTCGCTGCCAGAATTGTGTTTAAGGCGTAGCGCTGAGTGAGTTGAGCAAGAAAACGCTCAATCGGTACTTGCTGTTTCCATAGATCCAGATCAGTGACCAATTCATACGCACCGGATTCGGAATTCCATCGGAAGCCCAAATCTCCGCCCTGCTCCATCGGCACAGCCAACTCAGCTGTAACGGTTTGACCCTGGTATCCACGAACAGGGCGTGATCCCTGCTCTGGCTTGAAGCCCAAATCAGTCAGGGCTTGCAACAAAGGCTCCAGCTGACGCAGCTCGGTTTTGACAGTGCTGAAGTGCGACATCAGTGCAGGTGTGTAGAAATGGTCTGTGACTGAGTTTCCTGCTGAAGAAAAGCTTCAGAGGTGGGCTCACGACGTTGAACGGAACCGAGAGAAGCTTCCAAACGATCCGTGAGCTTCTGGCACCCGTCGCCGGCGATCCCCTCAACCAGCTCCTCAACGCGACCGTCAGATCGAATCGTGAAACGGATCGTTCGCTGGGGCATCCCGACTTGGTGATTAGTGCCGAATGCTAAGGGGAATGATCAAAAGATGTTGATGGGGTTGTAACACCTGGATGGACCAGTTCATTCAGGCGAAAAAGCCATCCTCGATTAGTGTTTGCAACCGCGCCAGAATCTCTGGGTCCTCAAGCTGCTCCAATGCAGTGCGTGCTTCGTCACGGACAGAGGCTTCTCCGTCATGCAGAAGAGCTGCCACAAAAGCCTCAATGATGTCTTGCTGACGCGGTTCCACCAACTGCTCATACAGGCGGCCAAGCGCCCAAATGCAGTTGCTTCGAACCACTGGCTCGCTATCGATTTTCAGACTGGCCAGAAGCTGATCCGCCGCAGGATCCGCTTGAGCCCTAGAAGCATGACCAGCCTCGGCTAAGGATCCCGGACACCACAAACGCACAGCCGCTACATCGGTCTGGAGCGAGCGGATCAATGGATTCAAAACAGGAGCGTTGGGGTAATTCCCCAAACTCCAAGCTGCCGCCTTGCGCACGTAGGCATTGCTATCAAGCTGAAGCAACTGCAACAGCGGCTCAACCGCTGGTGCTGATGGATTGCGGCCCAGCGCATACACGGCACTCATCCTCTCGACAGGGCAGGGGCGATCAAGCAAAGGCAGCAGCTGAGGAACTGCGCGCGGATCGCGATGTTCACAGAACACGCGCAAGGCCTGTAGCCGTTGATCGTGTCCCTGAGCAAGCCAAATCAGCCCTTGATCACAGGCTCGGGCTACTTCAAGAGAATGATCTTCGTCATCGTCCAGCGCAATCGAGTCGAGAGGATCTGCATCCTCTTCGGCAGCCAGCTCCTGCGCGAGCAGATCCGGATCGATGGAAAGATTAGCGAGTCCTTGATCCCGCTTTGGCCCGGATGCGTCAGTCATGAATGAGATCGTAAAGCTGGCATGAGTGGCTTCATCCCATCGGGGCCGGTGCCAGCATGTCCCCTGGCAACCAAATACGAGCACTCACCGCCACAAGCGCCAGAACGAACAGCACCACGATCAGCACTGGCAACAGGGTGGAACGGAAGAACGCCACAGGATCAAAATATTGACCACCATTCTGAAACCTTCTTCGTCAATACTGCCTTAACCGACACTGCCCCTCAGTCCATAGCTGCGGAGCAATGCGATCCCGCACAAAACAGCTACCACGAGCCCCAGCCAGCCGTTCAACGACTGATGCAAGAGGAAGCCGCCGGACCCCAGCAAGGCACCGAACAGCACAGCACTGCTCAGCAAAAAGCGGCGGATAAGTTCTGCGAGTGAGTCCACTATTGGCACACCCAACCGATCCCGCCAACGGCTCCAGCCTGGTCCGGGAGGTTGCACCTGCTGCACAAACCGCTCCAACACCTCGGTGGATTCTGGTGGGGTGGCCAGCATCACCAGAATCCACACCAGTGCTGTGATCCCGGTGGTCACCATCAGGCGAACGCCGTAATCAGCAATGAAAAGGGGTGGCACAACATCAAGTCGGCCAAGCAACGGATCCAACTTGCCCGACGTGCTCAACCCCACCACGAATCCACAGACCATGGCTGCCAACTCGGCAGATGCATTGATCCGCCACCAGAACCAACGCAGGATCAACACGATGCCGGAACCGGTGCCAATGACAACAACCAAGCGAAAAATGTCGCCAATACTCTGATCAAGCAGTGCGACAAGAACCCCAAAACAGAGCAGCAAAACACTGATCATCTGGCCCACAAGCAGCAGTTCCCGTTGGCTCGCCTTCGGGCGCACAAAGCGCTGGTAGAGGTCATGGGTGAGGTAACTAGCACCCCAGTTCACTGCGGTGCTCACGGTGCTCATGAAGGCCGCAACCAAAGACACAACCACCAGTCCAAGCACGACCGGCGGCAGATAACGCACGGCCAGAGTCGGATAGCTGAGCTCCCAATCACCATCGGGGGGAAGCAGAACCAAGGCAGCCAAAGCCACCACCACCCACAACCAGCTGCGCAACAGGTAATTCACCACCAAGAACACCCACCCCGCCAACTGGGCCTGACGTTCATCACGCGTCGCCAACATGCGCTGGATAAATTCACCGCCACCGTCGCTGCGGCGGAAGCTCCACCACTGCACAGTCAAATAAGCCAGAAAAGTGGAGACTCCAATCCCAGCGCCCCCGATCCAATCGAACCCTGCCTCGGTCCAGTGCCAGGGCACCAGCGACAGCAGCTCCGGGCGCCCCAAATTATTGATCTGAGTCAGCATCGCCTCCATGCCCCCAGCAGCATGAACCGCCGCCCATGACACAGCCAGAGCACCCAACATGGCCAGCACCAACTGAACAAAATCCGTGACCACCACAGCCCAGAGACCTCCCGCAACGGTGTAGATCAACACCAGCACCGCCACCACTGCCAGAAGAGCCACGGTGTCCGGCATGCCAGCCAAAGACGACATCGGTTGATTCGAGACGATGCCCAGTGCCTCGCAGACTTTGCGCATGGCGAGAAAGGCATAACCAATCCCGATGCAATTCACCGGAAGCGCCAGTAGGAAGGCTTTGGTTCCCCTCAACCAGGCGGCAGGGGCACCGCCATAACGCAGCTCGGTGAAGGCCGCGTCGGTCAGCACCCCGCTGCGTCGCCAAAGAGGTGCGAACACCACGGCCATGGCCACATGCGCCAGACCAAAACTCCACCATTGCCAGTTACCAGCTACTCCCTGAGTGCCGACCAGACCCGCGACGTAAAGGGGAGTGTCAATGGAA
>CEVN01365288.1_pt1 | contig 10841 bp, 12 predicted proteins | sample 427041 | NCBI WGS metagenome assembly CEVN01 (sample SAMEA2623463, study PRJEB7988) | marine metagenome | biome: marine biome (ENVO:00000447); feature: surface water layer (ENVO:00002042); material: "saline water (ENVO:00002010), including plankton (ENVO:xxxxxxxx)" | depth 5 m
TGATAATTATTGTAAAAAGGGCCTTTCAGCAGATTCTTTGAAATCAAACTCTAATTGGCTTAGTTGGGGCTATGATTCATTTAATTCAAGACATCAAATAAATACCAATATCAATTCCAAGAATATAGAAAGATTAAAATACAAATGGTCTTTTGGCATAGGCACTCAAGAAGTAAGAGCTCAACCTATTGTAATTGGAGGAGTGGTCTTAGTGTCTGGATCGGATACTTTATATGCACTAGATAAAGAAAATGGATGCGTTTATTGGGAATTTCAATCAGAAGCAAGGCTAAGGAATGCACCTGCTATAGATTCAGTAAATAAGGATACTTTGTACCTAGTAGACTCGGACTTTAATATTTTTAAAATTAATGCAATTGACGGTAAGTTAATTTGGAAAACTCAGATAGCAAAAGAATATGAATCAAACACTTCCTCGGCGTCTCCATTACAGGTGGGTAATTATCTTTTAGTACCCATATCCACTTATGAAACTGTTTTGGCCATAGATCCTACTTATGAATGCTGTAAAACTAGTGGCGGCATGGCGGCTTTAGATTCCTCAACTGGAGACATTATTTGGAATCATAGGGTTCTTAAAGAAGCACAATTTACGAAGAAAGGTCTAATCACAAGAGTCAAAAAATTTGCTCCATCAGGAGCTGCTGTTTGGAATGCACCTGGAGTAGATATCGAAGATGGAAGAGTCTTTTTTGGAACAGGACAAAGTACACAATCTCCGGCTTCGGAATTTAGTGATGCAATCATTAGCCTAAGCCTAAAGACTGGTAAAAAATTATGGGCAACGCAAACTTTATCAGGAGATGCTCATAATGTTGGATGCGAAATACCTGTGATCAGGAGCATGACATGTCCTGAAGAGGATGGACCCGATTTTGACTTTGGAGCACCAGTTATTCAATCTTTAGATAAAAATGGAAATAAAGTTTTATTTGCTGGACAAAAATCTGGATGGGTTTTTAGGCTAAATAACTCTACAGGCAAGATAGATTGGAAAACAAAAGTTGGGAGAGGTGGGCTTTTAGGTGGAGTTCATTTTGGCATGTCAGTTGATAATAATAAATTATATGTACCAATTTCGGACAGAGAAGTCGGAAGGGAGTATGAGGCTGAACCTAAACCTGGTTTGTACGCATTAGATTTTGAAGAAGGCAAAATTTTATGGACTTTCAGTCTTGATAATATCTGTAAAGATAGAGAACCTTTAATTGGAGAAGGTAAATGTACCGTTGGTTTTTCAGCTCCTATAACTGTTGCAAAAGACGTCCTATATGCAGGCACCTTAGATGGAAGATTTCTTGCTCATTCAACTATAAACGGAAAAAAATTATGGGAATTTGATACTCTAATAGGCTATCAGACGGTAAACGGTAATCCTGCTGCAGGAGGTTCTATAGATGCTGCTGGACCAGTTGTTGTTGATGATTGGGTGTTTATCAATAGTGGGTATTCTCAACATGGGCAAATGGCAGGAAATGCTATTTTGGCTTTTTCGATTGAATAAATGAAATAATATTAAAAATGGTTATTTACGGTGTAGCTTTATTATCCTTCTGCATGCTTTTAGGGATTGTCCTAGGGGAGTTTTTAGGTAGGTTGTTTGGAATAGATGCCAATATAGGCGGCATAGGAATAGCTATGCTTCTTCTTATTTTTTTATCCGATTATTTAAAAAACGCTTTTAAGTTAGGCGATATTACAGAAAAGGGAATTACTTTCTGGAGCATGATTTACATTCCTATTGTTGTAGCCATGGCTTCAAAACAAAATGTTTTAGGTGCATTAGACGGGGGTTTAATTGCACTTCTTTCCGGAGGCATCGCTGTGTTACTTTCATTTTTATTGATTCCTGTCTTAAGTAAGATTAAAAAATAATGGATATATTTGAGATCATTCATAACGTTCTTTCTAAAAATGGACTTATTACTTCTTTTGTTTTTGTCGGCTGTATAGTTTGGTTTTCTTACTTCCTATCAGATAAATTAACTGAAGGAAAATTTCATGGTTCTGCTATAGCCATTCTTTTGGGTCTTTTGTTTGCTTACTTAGGTGGAACATATACTGGAGGTAAGCAAGGTGTAGCAGACATAAGCGTTTTATCTGGAGTCGGTTTGTTAGGCGGAGCTATGTTAAGGGATTTTGCTATTGTAGCTACTGCTTATGGAGTTAAATTAGAGGACCTAAGGGCTTCTGGTATCGCAGGAGTATCTTCTTTGTTTATTGGTGTTATTTTGTCTTTCTTCGTAGGGGCTATAGTTGCCATTCTCTTTGGTTACACTGATGCTGTTAATATCACAACTATTGGAGCAGGTACTGTTACTTTTGTGGTAGGTCCTGTAACAGGCAGCGCATTAGGTGCAAGTTCTGAGGTGGTTGCCTTAAGCATAGCTGCTGGATTAGTTAAATCTATATTAGTAATGATTGGCACTCCGTTTTTAGCTAAATATGTTGGTCTTAATAATCCAAATTCAGCAATGATTTTTGGAGGGCTGATGGGAACTAATAGCGGCGTTGCAGCCGGACTGGCAGCAGTAGACCCAAAACTGGTTCCTTATGGAGCTATGACTGCAACTTTCTATACAGGACTGGGGTGTTTATTGGCCCCATCTCTTCTTTTTTTAATCATAGAGTTGCTTTATTAAATGCATAAGTTATTTTTTTTCTATTTTGGTATTTTATTTACTCTTTACTCTTGTACTAGTTTAAAAGAGGGCATTAAGGCTCCTATAACAGAAGTTGATGATTACTATTTATGTTTTCCTGAGGGGGATCCTGATTACAATATTATGAGCGTTCAAGAAAGAACCAATCTATTGAAAGAACTTCTTCTAGAAATAGATACAAGGAATCTTAATTGTGAAGAAAGGTTTAAAAATATAAAAACAGTAACTGAAGACTTTAAAGAGATTAAACAAAGAGATTTGGATACAAAATCAGGTCTGTGCAGAAATAGTAGCGCCGGCCCATGCAGATATGATTAAAAAGTTTTATTTTATAGTCCTTTTATTGCTACCAAGCTTTATAAACGCAAATCTAATTCAGTATGAATGTGTAATGGATGGCATAGGAAATGATTGGAATAAAAAACCTAAAGTAGCATTTTCTCTGACCATGGGTGTAGAGACTAAAAGAGCTATTCAAACGTTAAAGAAAGGTAATCTAGAAATGGATCTTTTGATCACTAAGGAACATTATGAATTAGGTATGTATACCGATGGAAGTAAAAGCAAAGATAAGTTTATTCCGGTCTTAAAGTTAAACAAAAAAACTAACAATATTGATTATGCTAAATATATCGATTTAGTGTCACCAATTAGTTGTCTAAAGTTATAAAATAATATTATGTTTTATTACGCAGTAGCTGTAGATTCAGAAAATGTTAGAAATTATCTTGTCGCTAATTCTGATCAAGAAATAGACTCTCATTGTTCTGAAAATAATTATAAGATTCTAGGTAGACCAAAATATGTAGAGCCAGGCATGGTAGCTCATAACTTTATTTGGGTTGGAGAGGGAAAACGACCTGCTTTATTAGATATTTCGAAGCCATATAATTATTAAAATTGAACATAAAAAAACTTCTTTGCTTGGGAATTTTATTCATTTCTATAAAATCTATGTCGCAAGTCATGCCAGAAATGATTATTGGCGAAGAAAATATAGAGCCTGGCATTAATTTAATTTTTGAAGGAGCTATAAAAGATGACGTCGCTCCCGCTTACAAATTTGGAAAAGAATCTAGCTCTGATATTCATATAGAAGTCTTGGCTACTTGGAACAATAATGCTCCAAGAGGTTCTACTGAAGGAGGGTTTGTTGCTTATCTTGAAATTACCGCAAAGATACTCAATGAGAAAAACGGAAGATATAAAAATATAAAGCTATTACCTCACATTAACCTTTCAGATAATCTCCACTACGCTCTAAACACTAAGCTACCCGGCAATAAGGACGATATTTATTCGGTAACATTTATTATTAAACCTCCTAAGCAAGGAGAAATAGGAATGCATTTTGATTGGAGAGAAGAGGTAAGTGATGCATTATTACGAGAGCATTCATTCAGTTATAAAAATTTAGATTTTTCTGAAATAGCCAAGGCTTCAAGAAGGTAATCAGTCAATTTTTACTACCACTTTTCCAATTAACTTTCTTTCTGAAAGGTATTGAATAGATTCTTTGGCTTGAGATAAAGGGAAGGTTTTACAAATATAGGGATTAAAATGTCCTTCTTCGCATATTCTTCTTATTTCTCGATTGTTCTCTGCACCTTTTTCAGGATTCTTTCTAGCAAATTCACCTGCTCTTACTCCAACCACGGAAAAGCCTTTAATTAATGCCATGTTTATAGGTAGGGTTGGTATTCTGCCACTTGCAAAACCAACAATTAATATTCTACCTCCCCAGTTAATGCACCTGATTGAGTGATCAAACACATCGCCACCAACTGGATCATAAATGACATCAGCGCCAAGACCTCCAGTGAGCTCTTTGACTTCATCTCTAAACTCAACTTTGTCTCTCTTATGAGTAATCACAGTGTGATCAGCACCCCAATTAATAGTTTCTTTCAATTTTTCTTCTGATGTTCCTGTTGCAATAACCTTTGCTCCAAGGTATTTTCCAAGTTGAACTGCGGCCATTCCGACGCCACCAGTAGCTCCATGCACTAATAAGTTTTCGCCTTTAACTAACTCTCCTCTTCTTACTAAAGAAACGTAAGCGGTGAGATAGGCTGTTTGAAAAGCAGCTGCTTGCTCAAAACTCAAATTACTTGGTTTAATCTCAACACTATTCTCATTTACGCATATCAGCTCTGTAAAAGCTCCTTTGCCTAAAGCTCCAAAAGTAATTTCATCACCTTCTTTGACTTTAGAAACTTTAGTACCCACAGATCGAACTATTCCAGATCCTTCCATGCCTAAACCAAATGGCAGTTCTGGCTTGTGCTGATATTTTCCCTGCGTCATAAGCAAATCAGGAAAATTAACTGAAGCGGCTTTTACTTCAATAAGAACTTCGTTGTCTTGTGGATCATGAATTCTATTTTCAACTAATTCGACACCTGACATATTTTCGCTCAACGATTTACATATCAATGTGTTAGTTTTTATCATGTTCTATTTGTTTGATGGCACCATAGGTTTTTAATCTTCATGTTTGTACTCAACGCTTCTCTTGAAAGCATCTCTTTCAAAAAGCATATTCGTATACCTTGTTATATTAGGTTTAAAAGCCTGCTCAATGCCTAAGGACTTAGCTACTACAAAAGCATAACTCACACATATATCTGCAATAGTAAATCTGTTTGAGCATAGATATTCTTTATCTTCTAAAGTCGTTTCAAGAAGTTTACATCTCGAAACAAACCACCTGCTGTAACCTTCAACAGCAGCATCTGCTACTCCAGGTTCTTGCAGTTTATATCTCAAAACTACGGTTTGAGGAAAGGTAAGTGTCGCGTCAGAATGGAATAGCCAATTTAAATATGCAGGGTAGTCAGGCTCATCTGGTAGAACTCTTAAATCAGTAGGACCATATTTCTCAACTAAATATTGAGCCATTGCTACGGATTCCGTCATTTTTACATTTCCATCTGTCATATACGGAATAGTTCCTAACATATTGATCTCTAAATATTCTGGTTGAAAAACACGCGGAGGGAATGGCATCATCTCTAGTTCGTAGTCCAATCCCATTTCTTCTGCAGTCCATATAGGTCTCATTGCTCGGGAGGCTTCAGTGCCATAAATTTTAATTGTCATAATTTTCCTCAAATTTTATACATTGTAATCCAGAGTATTATAAAAAATTTAATCTTTTAAACAGATAACCCTTAAAAATACGTAAAAACCCTTGAAACATATTAAAATTCTTTTTAAAAGTCATGTAAAAGTCATAAATTTAATTTATGATATTTATCGAGAATAATTCTCATTTGTTTAATTTTAAAAGGAGAAATAATATGCCTACAGAAATGGAAGTTTGGAGTTTGTTCTGGCAAGCAGGACTAACTAACGCGGTCTATTTTACTGGCTTAGCGTTTTTATTATGGGTAAGTTTTAGAGCTGCTAACATGGCAGGTGAATCTGATAATATGATTGGAAAAGTATTCGTTACTGTCTTTTGTTTATTAATAGTATTCCAGCTTAATTTTAACGGAGCTGCCGCAGAATGGGTATCTAATGGTATAGCTGGAGTTTTTGCAACTATGCAGGCTCAAGGAGTTGAAATAAGTTCAGGAGCAGTAAATTTCATTGCAGCAAATGAACCAGGTAAAGAATTTAATCTAATGCCAAATATGGTAGGTGGATTATTTATGGTTACTGTTTTAGGAATGCAAATGTTTTCTATTTGGATGAAAAAATAATATGAAATATTTATTAATTTTATTACTTTCATTTTCAGTACTTGTACATGCGGATGAGTACGAATTTGAACCAACTGCTAATAAAGCTGAATATTACTCAGGAAAATTTAATAAAGGCAAAGATATGCAAGATTTATTAAATTGGGGAGAGAAATTTGTTGCTTGGACAGATGAAAGGAGCGCATGGGATTCTATGCAAACGGTAGTTTTTACTCCTTACTACACAGATGATTTACAAAGAGTTGATTACGTGTGGTTAAATTTGTGGCCTACGCCAGGCGAGCAATATAAAGCTATTGGTCAATGGATTAATGAAGGTGGCAAAATGGCTTCATCTTTGCCTGTTACCAACGAAAGAGTAGTTGATGTGTGGCAATGGCCTATCTCTGTTCCAGAGGGAGAAATGGGTTCTAGTGGCATGGTTAGATTTACTGAATGCACTTTAAAAGAAGGCATCACAATGAGAAAAGCTTTTGATGCTTATAAGAAATTTGCAATCAAAGCTCGTTCTACTGGAGACAATATGGGTAGAAAGATGATGATGGCTCCTGTAGGTGCTGGTAAATTTGATTACGATTACGTCTATTCTTTATACGCTAATTCACCTAGTGATTACGGTAAAAACGTAGATAACTTTGGTGAAAACCTTATGGGGACTGATGAAGCAAATGCTTTAAATGATATTTCCACTTGCGAAAATGGAAGAATCTATTCAACAGTTCGTATTAAAGTAGCAAAATAAACTTGAGGGGCTATTTGCCCCTCATTTCCATTCTATTGATTGTACTGAATTAGCATTTAAATCTTTCAGATCAATCATTATTCGACCGTCCTTAAAAATGGAAATAGTTCCATAATTTTCCGGGTAATACATTTCATCGATAAGATGAGCATCTGTTTCCTTGCTGAGCATATCCCAGACTTTGGTTATGAGATAAGGAAGAGGCTTATTCATGGAAGAAGATGTCATTTCAATTATTTTATCTTTCTTATAGATGCCTGCTTTATGTCTATCCCCAGAAACTAAGATAGTAGGAACTTTCGACTCTTTAATTTGCATAAGTAATTTATTTCGCTCGTGAGGAAAATTTTCCCACTTTTCAAATCCATGATTTGTGGGTAATACTTGAATAGACGAGACGATGATGTTCAGGTCAGCTTCTTGATTGAGCTCATTAATCAACCATGCCCATTGGGTTGCACCAAGCATGGTTTTAGATGTGTCTTCAATGGGAGAATAGGGCTTATCCTTTTGTCCTAATGCTGATCTATGATATCTAGTATCCAAACCAATTAATCTGACTTTTAGATCAAAAATATTTCTTTCTTCAGAAAAGTATATACCTTCTCTATTCCATCTTGGATCATCAGTTGGAACATTCCAAAACTTTAGAAAAAGTTCTTGAGATTCTGACTTTAGAGGGTATTCAAATCCACCATCATTTTTTCCATAATCATGGTCATCCCAAATGGCATTTACTTTTATCTCTTTTAGCCATTCAGGAAATCGAGTTTTCTGTAATTCATAAGCGGTTTTCATATCATCTAAAAGACCAGTATCTTCATTGTCTCCATAAACGTTATCTCCCATGAAGAAAAATTCGTTAAGTTCTTCTTTTTTTATAGCTTGCCAGATAGGCTGTTCTCTTTTTTCAGTTAAACAAGAACCAAATCCAATCTTATATACCTCATCGTCTTTTATATCCTCAGAAGATGTTAAACCTAAAGCAGCTAATAAGATTGAAAGACTAAGGGTTGTAGACAGTATTTTTTTCATTACTTAATTAAATCATTTATTATTATCGACATATTCTATTTTAGAATATCCAATATGGGGACTTTATCAAAATTTACCATTTCGCTAACTTTAGTATTTCTAAGTACAGCATGTTCTAATACTTCTCAAGAAATGGATTACCCTGTAACTAAAAAGGATCATGTTGTTGATGAGATTTTTGGTCTTAAAATTGAAGACCCTTACCGCTGGCTGGAAGACTTTACTAGTGAGGAAGCTAAGGCTTGGGTAGAAGAGCAAAATATACTAACTGACCAATTCTTAAACAATCCTTACCAAAAGAGCATTAAAAGAGATCTTGAAGAAATCTGGGTTTCTGAACAAATAAGTATTCCATACAAGAAAGGAGAAAAGACCTTTTATTACTTAAATGATGGTTTAAAACAACAAAGTATTTTCATGATGAAAGCTTGCGATGATTGTGAAGAGGAGGTTTTGTTAGACCCAAACCAATTTTCTGTTGACGGAACAATTTCTTTAAGCGATGTGAGTGTTAGTCCTGATGCAAAGTACGCAGCTTATTCAATTTCCGACGGCGGTTCTGATTGGAGAACGTGGAAAGTCATGAATATTGAAACTAAAGAAGTCTTAGAAGACAAGATAGAGTGGTCTAAATTTTCTTATGCTACTTGGGAATCTGATAGTTCAGGATTTTACTATCAAAAGTATAGAGAACCAGAAGAAGCGTTGGCAGACATTAACAGAAGCCCTCAATTATTCTTTCACCGCCTATATGATGACCAAAAGAAAGACAGTCTTATATATAAAGATGATCAAAATCCCGATAGGTCATGGTCTATAGCTGTTCCTGATGAGGGGAACTATAGGGTCTTGTCTATTGGAGAAGGCACTGATGAAAGGAATCTAGTTCATATAAAGTTTGAAAAAGAAGGGGACTTTATTCCTATTATTAACGAATTTGAGGCCACCTATAACTTCTTAGGAGGAGTTAAGAACAGACTCTGGTTTTATACTACTTTAGATGCACCTAAAGGAAGGATAGTTTCTTTAGACATAATAGAAGGAGGAGATTATCTTTGGAAAGAAGTTATCGCTGAAGACGCACCTATTTCAAGTGTTTCTTTGGTAGGCAAGAAGCTAATTGTTAACTATCTTCAGGACACAATTACAAAAATTAAATTTTTTGATTTAGAAGGAACTTATTTATCCGATTTAGACTTTCCACAAAATGGCTCTATAAATGGGTTCTATGGAAATCTTAAAGATAGAACTGCGTATTTTGAATTTACTAATTACACGACACCAGAAGAAGTATTTGAGATTGATGTTGAAACTCTTAGTTATGTACCTTATTGGAAATCTGAAATACCTGGTTTTAACCCAGAACAATATTCAAGTGAAATGAGGTTTTATGAATCATTAGACGGGACGCAAATTCCTATACATATTGCCAAACAAACAGGATTGAAGATTGATAAAAATACACCATTACTACTGTATGGTTATGGAGGATTTAATATTCCAATCTTGCCCAATTTTAGTAAGACATTTTATTCTTGGATGAAATCAGGCGGCGTATTGGCTATAGCAAATTTAAGGGGCGGAAGTGAATATGGTGATGAATGGCATGAAGCAGGTATGTTGCTGAATAAACAGAATGTATTTGATGACTTTGCTTCTGCAGCAAAATACTTGCACGATAAGGAGATAGGTTCGCCTAAGACTACAGTTTCTCTTGGAAGGTCAAATGGAGGTTTGTTGGTCGCTGCGACAATGCTGCAGAATCCAAACTTATTTAAAGTAGCTATACCGCAAGTCGGAGTATTAGATATGCTTAGATATCATAAATTTACAATAGGTTGGGCTTGGACAAGCGACTATGGAGAACCAGATGAAAAAGAAGATTTTTTGAATCTTCTGTCTTATTCTCCTTATCACAACATACAGCAAGATGTTTGCTATCCCACAACATTAATAACAACTTCAAGTAGGGATGATAGAGTTGTGCCTTCGCACTCTTACAAATTTACAGCAAAGCTCCAAGAATATCAGTCCTGCGACAATCCCATTCTTTTAAGAGTTGAATCTAGGGCAGGCCATGGAGCTGGTACTTCTAAAGACAAGCAAATAGATGAAATAGCAGATATTTTTGGATATGCTTTTAATGTAATAAAAGGTAATTAAATGTCGAATATTCATGAAATAGAAGGCTGGATAGATAAAGTTCAAGAAGAAATTATTGATCCAGAGAGAGAAATTATAGATCCGCATCATCATTTATGGCACGGTCCTGAAGATCCTCCAGGAATAAAGGACACTTATAGGTATTTACTTGAAGATTTATGGAATGACACTTCCAGTGGTCACAATATAAAAAAAACTGTATTTATAGATTGCGGACAAGAATATTATCAAGATGGTCCAGATGCCTTTAAACCGGTTGGAGAGACTGAATTTGTTGTAGGCATAGCAAAAGAAGCAAAAGAAGATTCTTCTCAAGCTCAGATCGAAGGAATTATTGGTCATGTAAACATGATGTTAGGAGAATCTGCGCAGGAGGTCTTGGAACTACACATTGAAAAAGGAGAGGGCTTATTTAGAGGTATCAGACACTCTGGAGGTTGGGATGCTGATGATAGGGTAAGAAATGCTCACTCTGAACCAACAGAAAGCATATATTTGGAAGATGCCTTT
>CEVN01017020.1_pt1 | contig 10831 bp, 13 predicted proteins | sample 427041 | NCBI WGS metagenome assembly CEVN01 (sample SAMEA2623463, study PRJEB7988) | marine metagenome | biome: marine biome (ENVO:00000447); feature: surface water layer (ENVO:00002042); material: "saline water (ENVO:00002010), including plankton (ENVO:xxxxxxxx)" | depth 5 m
GTTTAACTTGTAAAATATGTACTTCTTGTTATCCTAATAGAAAAAAACCTGTTATTACAAAAAAAGCTTAAAATGAAAGTTCTCGGAATTGGTAATGCAATTGTAGATGTTCTCTGTAGAGTTGACGAGAAGTTTTTAGATGATCACTTGCTAACCAAAAGTACAATGAAGCTTATTAACGAAAATGAATTCGAAAAATTAATTTCAAATTTAAAAATAGAACAAACTATCTCCGGAGGTTCAGTTGCTAATTCAATAGTGGGTCTCTCTCAATTAGGTAACAATGTTGGATTTATAGGAAAAGTAAACGATGATAAACTTGGAGAAAAATACGAAAATGGCTTAAAAAATGAAAAGGTAAATTATTTCTATACAAAAAAAAAGGAAAACATACCTACTGGTAGTTGTTTAATTTTAATTACACCAGACTCTGAAAGAACTATGTGTGCCTTTTTAGGAGTGGCAGGAAAAATAAATGATAAAGATGTAGAAGAAAAAATATTAAAAAATGCTGAAATAACTTTTTTAGAAGGTTATTTGTGGGATGAAGGTGAACCCAAAAAAGCTTTCGATAAAGCAATTAATTGTTCAAAAAAAGTAGCAATGTCTTTATCAGATCTTTTTTGTGTAGAAAGGCATAAACAACATTTTTTAGATTTAGTTAAAAATAAACTAGATATCGTATTTGCAAATGAACAAGAAATTTTCTCACTTTTAAATACTCAATCACTTGAAGAAGTTATTTCTTTTTCTAAACAACAAAACAAAAATATAATTATTACCCGAGGTGATAAGGGCGCAATAGCTGTAAAAGAAAAAGAAGTTTACGAATGTAATGCAGAAAAAGATCTTAAAATTACAGATTTAACTGGAGCTGGTGATTTATTTGCTGCTGGCTATTTAGATGGTATTGTAAACAATAAAAGTATTAAAGAATGCCTAAAAAAAGGTACTGAATTATCCTCTAAAATTATTCAGAAAGTTGGTGCGAGAATTTAATTTTAATAATAAAATAAAACATTATATTAATATATGGACAATCCTGAAGTATTAAAATTTTTTCCAATACCAGTTTTAAAATTTCAATTTGAAAAATATAGAAATTTCAATGGAGAATTATCAGAATATATTTACAAACTTTGTGAAGAAAACACGAAAGGAGTAGATAGATCTAATAGAGGAGGTTGGCATTCCGAAACATTTAAATTAGATGATAAAAATTCAATTCAATTAAAATTTGCTTTGGAATTACAAAAATATATTCTAAAAACTTTTAAATATTTAGGATGGAAAACTGAGAATCAAAATATTCGAATAAGAGAAATGTGGGCAATTATAAATAAAAAAGATGATTTTAATGTCGTTCATACACACCCTAATTCACTCTTAAGTGCTGCATATTATGTTAAAGCACCAAAAAATTGTGGAAGATTTCAAGTTGAAGATCTTAATATAGCAAAAAGACATTCCTCCCCGCCAATTGCTAATAAAAATGAATTAAATATGAATGTTGCGGGTCTAGAGGTCAGTGAGGGAGATTTGTTAATTTTTCCAGGTTATGTGCCACACAAAGTTGCAAAAAATGAATCTGATGAAGATCGAATAGTAATCAGTTTTAATGTAGATACAAAATAGTAGAAAACTTATTTTTTCTATTTTTTAACTCGTTTAAAACTACCTTTACCTTTTTTAGGTTTTATAATTTTAGGTTTAAATTTCTTAGTATATAAATTTTTAATAATTGGATTTTTATTTTTTAATTTTATAGCCATTTTTTTCACTAATAATAAAATTTTTATCTTCAAAAGAATGAAGAAATTTCTTTCTTAATCTATAAATATGTGTTTCGACAGTATGAGTTTCCAAATTTGATTGATAATCCCAAACATTTTTTTGTAATTCTTGAGCGGTTATAGGTAAATTAGCCTGGGATAAGTAAGTTATCATTTGAACTTCTTTCTCAGTTAATTTAATTTTTTTTTTATTTAAAAATATTTCTCTAGAATTTAAATTTATAGTATAATTATTAATCTTGATTTGTGATTGATAACTAAATTTTTGTTTTAAAAATTCAATATTTAGCCTTTCTATTATTTTTGAAAATTTTATTGGTAACTTATTAAATGTCACTTGATTTTTGCAATTTTGTTTCTCTTTTTTAGAAATAATTAAATAATTTTGATAAGTTAAAATTTTTTCTTCTAATTTTTTTTCATCTGATATTTTAATTATGTTGAAATTTAAATCTTTTTCAATTTCTTTCATAATTTCATATAGAGAATTAAATTGAAAAATTATAATATTTTGATTATTCATATTTTAAGGATATGACAATTCTTTATAAAAAGAAACATACACTTGTAATAGACCAGTTTTATTTTAAATGTTGCATAGGCAAAAATGGTTTATCCTTCAAAAAAAAAGAAGGAGATAAAAAAACTCCAAAAGGGATATTTGGGCTTCAGAACTTATATTACAGGAAAGATAAAGTAAAAAAACCTAATACATCTTTAAAATGCATTCAAATAAAGAAAAATATGGGATGGTGTAATGATATTAATTATCCTACCAAGTATAATAAGCTAATTATAAAAAACAAAAAAATTAACCACGAAAAACTAAAACGAAAAGATGATAAATATGATTATATTTTACCAATAAAATATAATTTCAAAAAACCAATTGTTGGATTGGGTAGCTGTATATTTATTCATTTGACAGAAGATTATAAACCTACGGCTGGATGTATAGCTCTAAAAAAAAAAGATTTTTTAATAATGCTAAAATTAATTAATAAAAATACAAAAATAAAGATAACCTAATATCTATTCCCAAAAATACTTGAACCAATTCTTAAGTAAGTAGCTGAATTTTGGATTGCTTGTAAATAATCAGAAGACATACCCATGCTTAGTTCAGAAAATCTAAATTGGTTGTTTAAATTATTCATCTCTTTAAAATAAGAACTACGGTTATTATTTTCTGGAGGTATACACATCAAACCCATTAAACTTAAATTTAAATCCCTACAATATAAAATCAAATCATTAAGTTCGAATTTACTTATTCCAGATTTTTGGCTTTCATTACCTATATTAACTTGTAAAAAAATTTTGATATCTTTATTTATTTTTTTTTGTTCATCAGCAATTTTTTTTGCTAATTTTGAACTGTCTACTGAATGAATAAAATCAAACAATTTAACTGCAAATTTAACTTTATTTGTCTGTAATTTCCCAATCATATGTAGCCTGATATTTGGGTTTTTAATTTTTATGTCAGTCCATTTATTTACAGCTTCCTGAACTTTATTTTCACCAAAGTCAATATGACCATGATTTATTAAAGGTAATATTTTATCAATCGCAAAAGTTTTGGAAACAGCAATTATTTTTGGTTTATTTGGATTTTCCATTTCCTTTAAATTTAATTTTATTTTATTTTCTATATTGATAAGATTTTGAATTGTAGAATGCATAATTTTTTAAAAACAAAATATTACTTTATAAACAAATTTGATACAAATAATATTGATAAACAAGACAAACAAACAATAATAATTTATAGAAATTATTCACCACCAAAAAATAATAATTGTGTAATTTTAAAAATTAAAAATTATTGTAAGAAAAAAAATAAAAAATTTTATCTATCTAATAATATTAAGTTGGCACTTAAATTTGGACTTGATGGTATCTATATACCTTCGTTTAATAAGCAATTTAAACATCTTAGCTACAATTTGAAAAAAAATTTCAAAATTGTAGGCTCAGCACATAATTTAAAAGAAATAAGAATTAAAGAACTTCAAAAAGCTGAAAAAATTTTTGTATCTTCAATTTTTAAAAAAAATAAAAACTATCTTGGAATTTATAAATTTAAAAATATCTCTATTTGTACAAAAAAAGATGTTGTTGCCCTAGGAGGGATTTCTCACAAAAATCTTAAAAAATTAAATTTTGTTAATGTTAATGAATATTCAGGAATTTCTTATTTTGAACAAAAAAAAGGCCCCAAAAAGGGGCCCTTTTTAATAATTTAATCTAAATTAAATTAGAATGCAAATGTAGCACTTAAAGCCCAAAGCTCTTGATCTTCTGTAGCAGCTGTTGAGTAACTGATATTGTCACCTGATGACATATATCCAGTAAGTGTTAAACCACCAGCTGTATAAGAAACTTTCATAGTTTCAAATTCAGCTTTTTCAGATGAAGCAGTTCCATCAGTGATTTCTTCTACACCGTAAGTAACTGAAAGTTCGTCACTTATTGTGTATGAAACCGCTTGAGAGTCCATGTCTCTGTCTGAAGTTGCTGTTTCGTGATCATATGTAAGATCAGTAGCTGTTACAGTTATTGGTCCGTATGCATATGATACTTTCCATGCTGTAGCATCAGCAGTAGTTGTTGCTGTGTTATCTTCACCAGCACCATAAGCAAGTGTTAAACCTTCAACACCTGTATATGTTGCAGACCATGATGTAGATGAATCAGCTCCACCGTCACCATTAGGTGTGTAAGAAGCAGCTAAAGCTAAACCTTCATAAAGTTCTGGTAAAGCATAACTGATCATGTCGTTAGAACCTTTAGCAGCTTTCGGCTCATCAGCAGCAGCTTGGAATTGATCCCAAACACCACCAGCAGCAGAACCGTCCATAGCAGCTTGTGCAGCACTTCCACCTTCACCGTGGAATGTCATAGTTCCTAATCCATCCATACCGATTGCAACAGAGTGCGAGTCGAACGGAGAGTTTCCAGACTGAGTAGATGTATCAGTTTCGTCATCACCTTGGTCAAGTATGAAAGATAATGAAACGTTCATTCCGTTATCTAACTCACCACTTCCTGAGAAAGTAAGTTGGTTACCCATAGACCATGATTTACCAGCTGAAGCAGCACCACCATTGATGTGCTCAACTGCAACACTAGCACCACCTGCTACAGACATTTCGCCTGCATTTGCAGATACTGCTACAAGAGAACCTGCTAATGCAGAGAACCCGATTTTCTTAAATTTGTTCATATTAATTACTCCTTAATTTAATGTTAATTATTAATAATAAACGGTGCTTTTTTATCATTTTTGCTAAAAAAAATGTTTAATTACTTTAATTGTTATTAGAAAAAAAATTATTGTTGTATTTTTGCAACATAAAAACACATTGATTTATCTATATTTTTGTTGATTTTATATTATATAGTCTCTTAATTGCTGGAATGTACTTGAATACGAAATAATAAACATGAATTTAAACAAATTTTTTAAAATTAGCCTTTTATTTGTCTTTCTACCATTTATTTTTTTATCCTGCGGTGGTCCTGATGGTAAATTCAAGCTACCTGGCGGTGATGCGAGAAAATTTCCAGCTGATCCAGAAGAAAGAGTCAAAAAAAATCTTGAGGAAGGAAGAGGTTTTAAAATTAATGATGCTTTTGGTGGACCAAAAGGAGGTGTATTTGATTTTGCAAGTTCAAATGAACTATGGAGAGCCTCTCTTGATACTATAGACTTTATGCCACTTCTATCTGTAAACTATAGCGGAGGTATCATTGTTACAGATTGGTATTCTGATAATCAAAGTTTAAGTGGCGAAAGTGTTAAAATATCAATTCGGTTTTTAACCAACGAAATTAGATCTGATGCTTTAGACATAAAAGTATTTAGTAGGAAATGTATCAACATCTCTAATTGTATTGTTAAAGAAATAAACGACGAACTTGCACCTGAATTAACAAAAGAGATTTTAAAAAAAGCTACTCTTTACAAACAAGAGAGTAAACAAAAAGATAAAAAAAATTAACTAATCTTTATAAAAGTGGATAGATATAATTTTAAAGAGGTTGAACATAAATGGCAAAATTTTTGGGAAGAAAATAAATCCTTTTCTACTGTATTAGATAAAAATAAAGAGAAATTTTACTGCTTAGAAATGTTTCCATATCCGTCAGGAAAAATTCACATGGGACACGTAAGAAACTATACTATTGGCGATGTTTTATCGAGGTATAAATCCCTAAAAGGTTTTAATGTCTTACATCCAATGGGATGGGATGCCTTTGGAATGCCAGCAGAGAATGCAGCTAGAGAAAATAATTTAAACCCTAAAGAATGGACAAACAAAAATATTTCAACAATGAAAGCCCAATTAAAAAAACTTGGGCTTTCAATTGATTGGGAAAGAGAGATATCAACTTGCTCAGAAGAATACTACAAACACCAACAATTATTTTTTTTAGAGTTATATGACAAAGGTCTTGTTTATAGAAAAGAAAATTATGTTAATTGGGATCCAGTTGATCAAACAGTCCTTGCAAATGAACAGGTTATTGATGGTAAAGGCTGGAGATCAGGAGCTACAGTTGAAAGAAAAAAATTAAACCAATGGTTTTTTAATATTTCTAAATTTGCTCAAGAACTTTTAGATGGTTTAGACCAATTAAATGATTGGCCAAATAAAGTCAAAACTATGCAAAAGAACTGGATAGGGAAATCTTTTGGCTGTGAAATTTCCTTTCAAACAGAAGGAAATTTACCTGTTAAAGAAATAAAGTGTTTTACAACTCGACCCGATACACTTTACGGATTTTCATTTTTAGCTCTGTCAGTTGACCATGAAATTTCAAAATATTTTGAAAATGATAAAAATTTTCAACAATTTAAGAAAGAATGCTCAAAGACTGGTACAACTGAAGAAGCAATAGCAATAGGTGAAAAACTTGGGTTTAAAACTAATCTAGAAGCAATAAATCCATTAAATCCATCTCAAAAAGTCCCTGTTTTCTTTGCTAATTTTGTTTTAATGGATTATGGCCTGGGAGCTGTATTTGGATGCCCAGCTCATGATCAAAGAGATTATGATTTTGCAAAAAAATATAATCTTGAAATTAAAACAGTTGTTAGACCAAATGATCAAGATGATAATTATAAAGTTAAAAACGAAGCATACTCTGGTCCAGGTATAATTATTAACTCAGACAAATTAAATGGTCTTAAGGTACCAGATGAATCTGTTTTAAAGACAATAGACATTTTAGAGAGAAAAAAAATAGGAAAAAAACAAATTAACTTTAGATTAAAAGACTGGGGAGTGTCTAGACAAAGATATTGGGGATGTCCAATTCCAATAGCTTATGATGAAAAAGGCAATATTAAAAAAATTTCAAAAGAAGATTTACCAATAAAGTTACCTGAAAATGTAGATCTTAATTCAAAAGGAAATCCATTAGATTCAAAAGAAGATTGGAAAAATTTAACTATAGATGGCAAAAAATATACCAGAGAAACAGATACTTTAGATACATTTGTTTGTTCATCTTGGTATTATTTAAGATTTTGTTCACCTAAAGAAAACGAATATGGTTTTAACAAAGAGGAAATTGATTATTGGATGCCTGTTGACCAATATATCGGTGGTGTTGAACATGCAATTCTTCATTTGCTTTATTCACGATTTTTTATGAAAGCTATTGGGTATAAAAATGAAAATTTCAAATTTAAAGAGCCTTTTAAAGGATTGTTTACACAGGGGATGGTTTGCCACGAAACTTATAAAGATCAAAATAATAATTGGGTGAGCCCTGATCAAATAATAACTATTAATGGAAAAAAAGTATTAAAACATCAACAAACTCAAGAAGTCAAGGTTGGTGCGTCAGAATCGATGTCCAAGTCAAAAAAAAATACAGTTGATCCTGAAAAAATAATTGAAGTTTATGGAGCAGATGCTGCAAGATTATTTATTTTATCGGACAGTCCACCTGAAAAAGATGTACAATGGTCAGATGAGGGAATTGCTTCATCACATAAATTTATTCAAAAATTATGGACTTTAAATCGAAAAGTTTTAGATCAAATTAATAAAAAACACCAAAAAGACTCAGGCGATGAAATTATTATATTCACAAATAAATTTATAAAAAAAATGACAAATAATTTGGATAATTTTAGCTATAATATTTTGATTGCAAATTTACACGAAATGCAGAACTTTTTTTCAAAAGAATTAAATAAAATTTATACTGCAAAAACTTTAGAGGATAACTTTACTAAGATACTAACGACTATGCTACCTATAGTGCCACATTTTGCAAATGAATGCTTGAAAATACTAAATAGAAATAGTCCTAAGTGGCCAGATTACGATGAAAAATTGCTAATAGAAGATTTAATTACTTTTGTAATTCAGATAAACGGAAAAAAAAGAGGGGTTATACAAGCAAAACGTGATACTTTAGAAAAAGAGTTAATATTAATGATTAACAAAAATGAAAATTTAAAAAAATATTTATTTGAAAAAGAAATTAAAAAAAAAATCTTCGTGCCAAATAAATTAATTAATATAATAGTATGATAAATGAAAAATAAATCTGTTATTTCATTTTTAATACTGTTTTTATTTTTTATAAACAATTGTGGTTTCACTCCACAGTATTCAAGTGTAAATGGATTAGAGTTTTCCATAGTCCTAAATAAAGTTGAGGGAGAAAGAGATCTTAACAATGCCCTAAAATCTCAAATAAAAAGGTATGAAAATACAAACAATTCAGATTTAAGGATTATAAATATTAATATTGAAAGTAAGTTTATTACAGAAACTATATCTAAAAATACATTGGGTGAGGTAACAAGATACAATCTTAAAGCAAATATAAAATTTGATATAATTGAAAATGGAGTTAAAGAAAACGTTATATTTAGTGACGAATTTAAGATAGATAAAATTACAGATAATGTAGAAGAAAAAAATTATTTTAAAATTGTAAAAGAAAATTTTGCAAAATTGGCTGTTGATAAACTCATTTCAAAAATTCGTCAAAAGAGATGATTTTAAAATTTTTTGAACTCAAAAAAATTAATTTAAGTATAAACAAAATTATACTTTTTTACGGAAAAAATGAAGGACTCAAAAAACAAGAGATAAATAATTTAATTAAAGGTAAAAAAGAAGTTTTTTATTATGAAGAGAAAGATATTTTAGAAAATAAAAATAATTTTACTCAAAGTATATTCACAAAATCTCTTTTCGAAGATGAAAAAATTATAATAATCAAAAGAGCTACAGACAAAATTTTTAGTCTAATAGAAGGAATCAGTTTAAGTAATTTAGATGATATTTTGATAATAATTGACTCAGATAATTTAGAAAAAAAATCAAAGTTAAGATCCTTTTTTGAAAAAAGTAAAAGTAATATTTGTACTGCATTTTATCCAGATAATGAAAAAACACTTAATGAATTAACTTATGATTTTTTAAAAAAAAAAAATATTTCTATATCGCCATCAAATATAAATTTAATCATAAGTAGATGTAACAATGATAGAAATTATTTATTCAACGAACTAAATAAAATTGAATTTTTCTCTAAAGGAAAAAAAAAGTTGGACAGTGACAACATTATAAAAATAACTAATTTAGTTGAGAATCATAGTATATCAGATCTAATCGATCAATGCCTGGCAAGAAATAAGAAAAAAACAATTTGGATTTTGAACGAAAACAATTTTTCAAATGAAGATTGTGTCATGATTGCTAGGATATTTTTAAATAAACTTAAAAGAAATTTGATACTTCGTGAAAATTTTGAAAAAACTAAAAACATTGAACTAACTATTTCCTCAGCAAAACCTCCTATTTTTTGGAAGGACAAAGAAATTGTAAAACAACAAATTTATAATTGGAACACTAAAAATATCAAAAAATTAATTTATAAATTAAATGAACTAGAACATCTCATCAAAAAAAATTTTAATAATTCTATAAACATAATATCTGATTTTATTTTAGAACAATCTAATCAAAAATATTAATAATTAGATTTAATTACATCAATAATTTTATTTAATTGGTCTAAATCCTTGTATTCAAAACTGATAATGCCTTTATTTCTTGAGCTATTTTTAATCTCTACATTTAAACCAATTTTATTTGATATAGATAACTCTAATCCCAAAATATTTGGATCTTTTTTAATTTTAATACTTTTTCTTTTGTTTTTAAATAATTTAACAAAATTCTCTGCCTGTCTTACAGAAAGATTTTTTTCAATAATTTTATTAGCAACAAAGCTAGCATTTTCTAAACCTACTAAAACTTTTGCATGACCTGCTGTTATTTTTTGAGTTTCAATTAATTTTATTACATCATCTGGTAAAGTTAAGATACGCAAAGAATTAGTTATATGGCTCCTACTCTTTCCAATAAACTTTGAAACTTTTTCTTGATCATAAGAAAATTCATCTATTAATTTTTTATATCCTTGTGCTTCTTCTAGAGGGCTTAGGTCATGCCTTTGAACATTTTCTACAATAGCAAATTCTAAAGATTTCAGGTCATCTGCCTCAGTTATAATAACAGGTACATTATGAAGACCAGCTCTTTGTGCTGCTAACCATCTTCTCTCACCAGCGATTATTTCAAACTTTGATTTATCATTATTTGAATTTCTAACAATTATAGGCTGTATCATTCCTCTTTCTTTAATTGAATTTGTTAAATCTTGTAAGCTGACTTCATCAAATATTTTTCTTGGTTGATACTTGTTTGGTACTAGATCGCTAATAGATATTTGATTTTTTTGAGGCTCAATTTTTGTTTCTCCAATCAGTGAGGAAAGACCTCTTCCTAATCCTTTTTTGATTTTGTCCATTAAGCTGCGCTCCCTATTGTTCCTTCTTGATTCATAAATTCATCGGTAAAACTAAAATATGATTTACTACCAGGGCAAGTTTTGTCATAAATCAAAACTGGCATTCCGTGTGATGGGGCTTCTGACAATCTGACATTTCTTGGAATGACAGTTGAGTAAACTTTTTCACTAAAATAATCTCTAGC
>CEVN01005986.1_pt1 | contig 10797 bp, 6 predicted proteins | sample 427041 | NCBI WGS metagenome assembly CEVN01 (sample SAMEA2623463, study PRJEB7988) | marine metagenome | biome: marine biome (ENVO:00000447); feature: surface water layer (ENVO:00002042); material: "saline water (ENVO:00002010), including plankton (ENVO:xxxxxxxx)" | depth 5 m
GGAGCGTATGTCGTCTCCTTTACCACCAGGGTTTGCAGTAGAAATTGTCGTTGACAGAATCATCAATAACAGTACTAATGCCACTTTGAATCGCATTCAATCCCTCCTAGGAATGAATGAAAATATCACACCAGTTAATCCAACCAGCAACAAAATGATGCTGAAAATTAATCCTGCAGTATCGCTAGGCCCAGGAGATTCGGGAACTACACTCGAACTGACTTCGACTGAATCTGATGAAGTTGCCCAACCTGTCAGCGGTGGAGGTATCTGGTTATCAACAACTGCCACTACAATGTAGGAATGTTCTCCTTCCAATGTAGGGGAATGACGGTATTCAAGGTTGGGTGTAGTGCCTAGAAGTTGTTCGTTGTGGAATACCGCCCACTCGTCAGCAGTTGTACCATCAACATCTTGTTTCCATGTAATAACTACATCACTGCCTTCCAATTTAGCTTCTACATCCTCTGCGAACGGAGGCTCTACTCCTTCAAAGGTTTCAGAATAAACATCGTGTGCACCTAAATCATCAATCACTTTCACTTGCAAATTCAAATATTCTGACATGGGAGTTGTGAAAGTCATTCCATTGTGCATTACTGTGCCATCAATACTCCAAATTGCATTTACTACTGAACCATCAACATCGGTAGAATCCATTGCGGAAAAGGTAGCATTTACTCCACTGATTAGAGATTCTGGAGCGGTAATGCTCGCAGTAGGGGCTGTGTTTGAAATTGTGAAATCGATTACTAATACAGGCCCATCGTCCTGACCATCGTTAGGAGTTATCATGGCAGTCCATACATCTCCTGCGCCCAACTTACTTTCAGAAATAGTGCTTCCATTTTCATCGGTCATGAATCCGTTTCTCATCCATTGCCATGATGTAGTGACCATGTCACCGTTTGCATCATTGGATTGCAGAGTTGGATTGAGTTGAATCAAAGCGCTTTGTGTTGTTGGACCATCATACGAAACGGTTGGTAATGAATTTACAATTTGAACTGTATCGCTCAATGTATTGGAATAAGCCGTTTCATCATCATATACGGATAGGGTTAGAGTCAAAATATCTCCAGTTAAATCCCAGGTTTCTGAAGTGGAAAGTGTATCTCCGTCTACATCAGAAGCGTCATAGGAATAAGTTGCTTCAGTATCGAAGAATACGGTTTCTTGATCTATGCTCAACTCATTCAGTACCGGGGCTGAGTTTTGAATAATTACTGCACTACTTTCCATCCAATCTGAATATACAACTCCATCAGTAACCCTGCATCTTACAGTCCAGGATTCTCCCTTTTCTGTGTAAAATGAAGGTAATGTTGATGATGAAACTGCGCCATTTGTTGCGGGCCAATCCCATTCATAGGTCAAAGCATCGTTATCAGCATCGGTAGCTTGCGCAGTTGCTTGTAAATCATCTGTTGTCGTGTACGGGCCTCCGGAAATAGACACGCTTACCATTGTTGGAGGCGTATTATCGCTACCAATTGTGATGTCTTGTGTTGTAAACCAGTCGCTGTCTACCTCCCCATCATTGACTCTGATCTTAGCATACCAAACATCTCCATCTCGAATTGCAACGGAAGGTATTGTCGTATCACCATCAAATGCTGAAACCTTGGAACCGTCCACATACCATTCAGTATCGCTGACTGCTACGATATCATTATCGGCATCTGAAGATAAGTGAATCAGCGTTAAATCATCTGATTCCAAAGCATCTGTCGGAGTGATTTCTGCCGAATTAACGAAAGGAATCGAGTTCACAACTACTAGGCTCGATGAATGTACAGGATTACCATCGTCTGTTCCATCGCTTGGAGTGACTGTAACATTCCAAGACTCTCCTTTAGAAGTCAAGGATGATGGAACTGTAGTTTGATCATTTCTAGAAGATTCTAACATTCCATCTTTGTACCATCTAATCATAGTTCCAGATTCTGAATCTCCATCAGAATCTTGGAAAGTATATGTCAAATTTAGTGTATCAGTAGTAACTGGATTAGCGGGGCTCAAAAGCACCGAGGATACTGACGGAGGATTGTTAGACGGCGGAGTTCCGCCTTCAGGTACTGTGATCGTCGTATCGCCCCAAGTATCTCCTCCTGTACCTCCATTGCCATTTGCTTCAACCGCTGATAGGTCGAACTGTACAGAGCCTGAACCTGCGGAAGGTGCTGTCCAATCTACGCTCCAACTACGGTAACTGTTCGTGGTGTGTGTTGCGCTGTCTGCCGCGGAGTTCACCTTCACGGCCATAATTCCAACGCCACCTGTTGATAGTGTCCCTTTATTCACATCTAAGCTAAATCCACCATTACCAGATCCACCACCACTAACTGAAATCTGTAAAGTGTATGTAGTCCCAGGAGTATATGACGCTGGTTGGCCGCTCATTGACACAGTTACTACATTGTAACCATGACAATTGCATCCGCTACTACCGCGGTTGTATATTCCATTGCTGTATCCAATTGATGTTGGAACAGTTGATGCCAGCAAAATAGACACTAACAGAAGTGATGCTAACTTCAGACGCATGTACCCTTACATGTTTGGTGTGTTTTTAGTATCATGTGTTAACCGTCAGAATTCAAACAGTGTCTTGGGCCCTTTTTTCGGTTCTGAAATCTTGTTGAACAATTTTTCTTCGCTCCAAACCTCAACATTCAGAGATTCTGCCTTTGCTAATTTACTTCCTGCTTTCTCCCCTGCTACCAAAATATCGAGGTTGCCACTCACGCTTCCAACCACCTTTCCGCCTGAATTCTTGATTGCAAGTGCTATTTCCTTGCGAGGGCGAGAGAGTGAACCTGTAATGCAGAATGATTTGCCATCGAATACTCCTGTTGCAGATTCTGCTTCATCGGTTATTGTAATAATTTCAGACAAATCATCAATCAAACTTCTGCGTTTTTTGATTCCATCTCTAAATATGGCTGCGACTTTTTCACCAATTCCCTCTATGATTGTAAGTTCATCAATCTCTCCTTCATCGACCCAAAGAAGCATTTTTTCCATTGAAGTGAAATGTTGAGAAATTGTTGTAGCCACCTCTGGCCCGATTCTTTCTATTCCTAGCGCATGAAGGAATCTTGCTAGATTCAGATTCCTTGTTTTACCAAGTTCATCGAGTACATTGTACGCGCTTTTATCACCCATTCTTTCCAAATTAGAAATTTGTGAATGACTTAATCTATACAAATCTGCGATTGTTTTGACTAAACCATTATCGAGCAATGCTTCGATTAACTTCTCTCCAATTCCATCCATCTCTAGCGTTCTGCACCAATAGGTCAGCGCTCGTGCGGTTCTTGCATCGCATTCTAACGACATACACCGTAAAAATGCACCTTCCATTACCAAGTCTCTGCCGCATGCAGGACAATCTTTCGGAATCTGAATTCTCTGGACGGATAACTCTGCGCTGAATTTTCTCCCATCTGCATGATATCTGTTCTGCATATCACTTAACGACGCTTCGCCCAAATTTTCAATGATTTTAGGAATAACATCGCCTCTTCTAGTGATTTTCACCTTGTCGCCGATCTTGATACCTAGCCGTTCGACTTCACCAACATTATGCAAAGTCACGTTTTCTACCGTTACTCCGCCAACCATTTGTGGAGCTATTCTCGCCACTGGAGTCACAGCACCGGTTCTTCCAGTCTGCCAATCTACCCCTAATAGCACGGAGTGTGCTTCTTGTGAAGGGAATTTCCATGCAAGGGCCCATCGAGGATGGTGGGCGGTCATACCGAGATTTTCTCGCTGTTCTAAATTATCTAATTTGAATACAATACCATCTATTTCATATTCGTAAGTCGCTCGTTTAGCGCTCCATTTCGAAGTGTATTCAATCATCTCTTTTTGCGGAGATTCGGAAGAAAAAATCTCCCATGGAGCAGGTTCGATTCCTACTTCTTGTAGCCATGAAAGTAATTCGCTATCGTTTACCGTATCTGGGCTTTCATTTGGGAATTTGACATCATATGCACAAAAAACCAAATCTGAGGCATCGGCCTTTCCATCCCCGTGTTTTTGCCTCAATGCCCCAGAGCACAGATTACGAGGATTTGGTGATACGTCTCTGTATTTTTCTTCAAACACAGCTAGCGGCATAACCACTTCCCCACGCACATGACAATCAACAGGTGAGTTCAATCTAGTTGGAACATTTGCTACCAGTTTGGCATTCAGTGTAACATCTTCTCCTCTCTCCCCACTGCCCCTTGTGGCTGCCCTGTAGAGGTTACCTGCGACATATTCCAAAGATAGTGCAGAACCATCCAATTTAGGTTGTGCGAGATATCTTTTGCCACCGAAAGTTGATTGGGTTACAAAGTGGATTATGTCGTCATCTGAAGTTCCCTTATCCAATGAACGCATAGGGAACATGTGCTCAACTTTTTCAGTGCCAGGAAGGGGTTCGGGGCCCACTTCGTGTAATACTGCGTTGTTGGGATCCAAATCTTTCAACTCATCCCAAAGGGCGTCAAACTCAGCATCAGAGATTTCAGGAGCGGAGTGATTGTAGTACAATTCTCGATGATATCTGACCGCATCGGCCAGATACTTGATTCGCTCTTCTCCGGCCATGAATATACACCTATGCCAAGGGCTATCAATGTCACGAAAATTGTAACCCTAAAAGTTCGACATCTGGCAATGGACAGCGCGTCATTATTGCATGTGTTAGAATACGGATATGGATTTCTGCAACTACATGAACTACACTCTGAAACATGTGCCCAGCGTGGACATTGTTGTCATCATCAGACCAGCAGCAGTGGATATGTGTGAACGCTTTACCATCTTGTGTCCTAGATATGTTGCCCGATAAACTCACCAACTCGGATGGAGAGTTTAGTTGCCTACGTATGTACACGCCGTCTTCATTCATGTAGCCATACAATGTATCCCTAGTTCTCCCAATACCACTAGTGATCGCTGCAGCATCAAAGCCTACTTCGTCTGCAAGTCTTTGTAGAGATGCGTGGATTTCATCACCTGAATCGATTCTGACAAACAGGTCTTCGCCGCTACGAGTCCATTCCATGACCGTAGCGATTGGTTGGGGCTCAATTATGGTTATCTCATATTTTGAGGACGGTTTGGAGACGAGCATTCTCATACTTCATGCCCCTAGCCTAAGCATGAGTGAGGGGGGGCCGTTCAGGAGATTGTTACGATACATGTCTCCGCATAAAGGAACGATACGCCTCGCAACACTATGTTCAGTGCTAAACAAGATATGGGATTTAGCACCTCCTTTACTAATCGGTTTGGCAGTAGATGTAGTAGTACAAAGAGAGGAGTCTTTTCTAGCAGGATTTGGAGTAGTGGATGCCTGGCACCAACTGATTCTACTGTCTGTTTTGACTTTCATCATATGGGGATTGGAGTCTCTGTTCGAGTACTTTTACGGGATATTGTGGAGGAATTTGGCCCAAACTGTTCAGCATGAGTTGCGATTAGAAACCTTCAGTCATGTGCAAAAACAAGGAATGGGGTGGTTCGATGAGAGGCAAAAAGGGGATATTCTGGCTATCCTAAATGATGATATCAATCAGTTAGAACGATTCTTGGACAAGGGTGCTAATGACCTGTTACAGGTAACTACAACTGTGATTGTAGTAGGTGCTGTGTTCCTTGCAATCTCATGGAAAGTTGCGCTATTCGCAGTACTTCCGATCCCTGTTATCATTTGGGGGTCTTTCCTCTATCAGAGAAGTTTAGAGCCAAGATATGCCGAAGTTCGAAACACTGCTGGCAGATTAAACGCCTTGCTAGAAAATGATTTATCCGGTATGTCCACTATTCAATCATTCACTGCGGAAGAAAGAGAATTGAAGCGTGTTGAAGATTTGAGTAATGAATACAGAAATGCCAACAAGAAAGCTATCAGATTATCTGTGGCTTTCGTACCAATGATTCGAATGGCGATTCTTTGTGGCTTTACTGCAACGCTGTTACTTGGAGGATGGTTGACTCTTGAAGGAGTGTTGGCTATTGGGGCATACTCTGTCCTTGTTTTCATGACTCAGAGATTACTATGGCCGCTAACCCGCTTAGGAGAAACGTTCGATCTCTATCAAAGGGCCATGGCTTCATCGACAAGAGTGTTGGATGTTCTATCTTCGCCAACTGAAATCATGCAAGGTGATTTCAAACCAAATCATGAGGATATTGCAAGTTCGGATATCGAATTGAAAAATGTAAGTTTTGCATATACAGGTCGGGAAAAAGTATTCGATAAACTCGATTTGAATATCAAATCTGGAGACATAACTGGAATTGTTGGGGCGACAGGGTCTGGCAAAACTACTCTGATTAGACTGCTACTAAGATTCGCAGAACCCAGTGAAGGAAGTATCGAATGGGCTGGAAAGTCTCTTCCGGATTGGGACCTGGAGAAATTACGCTCATCGATGTCGTTGGTAGACCAGCACATCACATTATTTCCAACGACTATTATGGAAAATATACGATACGGCAAACCAGATGCTTCGGATGAAGAAGTCAAGGCTGCTGGTCTAGTAGCGGAAGCGTCTGGCTTCATCGAAGATTTGCCTGACAACTGGAGCACTCTAGTGGGTGAAGGGGGACATCGTTTATCCGGCGGACAAAGACAGCGTCTAGCAATTGCAAGGGCGGTTTTGAAAGACGCTCCTGTCCTAATTCTAGATGAAGCAACCTCTGCTGTTGATAATGAAACCGAAGCGGCTTTACAGCGTTCAATTAGTAAAATTTCTAGCGATAGGACTGCTATAATTATCGCTCACAGATTATCAACAATCCGAAATGCCGAGAGAATAATTGTACTTGAAAACGGCAACGTTATTGAAGACGGCACGCATGAAGACTTAGTCGAAAAACGAGGTACTTACGCGCGCATGTGGGCAGTACAAACCGGAATGAAAATCTAAGATATTTTTACAATCCTTAGCGAAAATACATCCTATTATATGCTAACCGATATGGCCATAAATTGATGAAATCTTCTAACCTAACTAGAACATCGAGCCTTTTGATATTGGGAACACTTGCACTGCTGACTATCAAGACAGTGTCTGCAGAAGAGGTGGATGCAGCATTAGATCCGACCGATATGGTCGCTGTATCTTTCTGGCTTGCAACCGCTATGATGCTTGCATCTACAGTGTTCTTCGTTCTTGAGAGAAATAACGTAGACGCAAAGTGGAAAACATCCATGACCGTTGCTGCACTTGTTACAGGTGTCGCATGGTACCATTACACTTACATGCGTGAACACTGGTCTGTAACTACAGAATCACCTCTGGTTTTGAGGTATGTAGATTGGTTGATCACCGTTCCTCTACAAGTTTCAGAGTTTTATCTGATTTTAGCAGCAGTAGGTGTAGCAACAGCAGCACTGTTCTGGAGATTGTTCGCAGCTTCAATTGTCATGTTAGTAACAGGATTCCTTGCAGAATCTGAAGAAAACATTGGCTGGATAAGCGAAGGAATGGTTTGGCCATTGTTCGTCCTAGGGTGTGCAGCATGGGTCTACATCATGTACGAGATTTGGAAGGGAGAAGCCAAGGAAAGTGTCGGCAAAGCTAGCGAAGGTACACAATTTGCTTTCAAAGCGATGGCATTGATTCTAACAGTTGGCTGGGCAATCTATCCAATTGGGTTCATCCTCGGCCAGCAGTATGACAATACTGATGGTTTGAACATACTATACAACATCGCTGACGTAGTCAACAAGACTGCATTCGGTATGATGGTCTGGTATGCAGCAACCATGGACACCAAAGCTTCCTCTTCTGAGGAATGATCACTCTTCTTCTTGAAGAATTGTGACTATCAGACTTGCTGCTCTATCGAGTGCATTTCTGTCGCCGCCAAGGGGTAGGGGTCCGAAAGGGCCCCACCCCTTGCGCAACAACATTATTCTCTTTCTCGGCTGTTTCCTAGCCAGTTTCAATCTATTCCACTCATATCTTTGGCCATCCGCAAAAAGATGCGTGTTAGTAATCGCATATCGCTTAGGTATCAACAGTGATATCAAGTGAATTGCTAGTAATATATCCCAAATCCATACCCAAATTATCGGTGTATTAGATAACTCAGCCAGCATCCATGGAAGTACCATCATCGCCCCCATGGTCAGCAAATTTGCCCATTGGCGTGACACTTCTTGTGATTGATTGGATTCCCAAGCAAAGCCACCGTTAGGCAACTCTCCAAGTTCAGGGATGTCCATCCTTTGGCGGCCTAACCACCAAGCATCCCATGCAACGATTATTGCTAGAACTACAACACAAAACTGAGCCATTGTTTCTGGATCAGGTAATGCGCTGGTAAATTCCGTCATCACTGCACGTCCTGCTTCCTACGCATCAGCATGAACGCTGCCGCTCCAAGGAATATAAGAACAAATAACACAGTTCCAATAGAACTGCTCTCTGAGTCTTCACCTGAACTTGTTCCTTCCGAGATGTCTGGGATCCCGTCTCCATCATCATCCGGGTCTACGGTAAGCCAGGTCGTTACTCCTAATGGGCAATGTAAGTCATCAGGCTGTCCGTCATTATCTGTGTCGATACTTGCACATGCGTCGTAAGGCCACGCATCTCGAACGTCCAATGAGCCATCGTTGTCGTCATCGGTATCATAGATATCTGGCCCACAATACAAGTTTTCTTCTTTATCAAACCAGGTTTCAGAATTGCAAGTTAAACTCCAATCTTCATCTGAATCTAAAAGGGTAATTTCGAAACTAAGTGAATCGCTAGAGGTTTTACCTTGTGTATCGGTGACATCTAGCGACAGAACATAGAATCCCGCAGGAAGATCTGTAATGTTATTCCACTCGCCTGAAAGTTGCATCATTTCGGTTTGACCAACTACTACGCTCCATACAATATCTAAATCTGCATTGGCATCTAGGTCATCACTGATTACCGCTCTAATCTCAATCGGTAAACTTTCCATAATTCTAAATCCATCATCTGGAATAATAATCTCTACTTCGGGTGCTTGATTGCCAATCATGTCAATTTGAATGACATCGTCTTCGCTAATTCCAAAGGAAAAGTTAGAATCTGTATCTGGCAAATTTTGTGCTGAAGCAATGACTCTAACCGTTGAGAAATCTTGCTCCCCTGTGTCGTCTACAACCTTTGTTGGTAACGCTATTTGGATGCTGCTTCCTTGTGCAGTTCCGGTCCAATAATCCTCCACTTCAAGCAACAGGTCTGCTGCTTGAGAATTCCCATCAAGCCGTACGTCGAAGATGTGTGTAGACCATATTCTGATTTCTCCAAATGATGTAGATTCCGATGTTGGTGATACATCATACAAGTTGGCTATGGCAGAGTCTACGTCAACTGAGCCATTTAGCGTTCCATCATAAACCATAATTGAGGCCCCATCGCTAGAAATAGCAACTAATGATTCGATATCAACATCCATTAGAATCATCGGCGCCGATTCTCCATCAGTGTGCAAATCTACTCCCTTCGTACAGGAAGAGATTGTAGAATCGGAAACAACTAGCGATGCTGAAGCTCTGCCATGATGAGCAGTAATACCAGTTCCACTTCCTCCACAATCAATATTCAAGTTCGACAAACTGCCTGCAGAATTATCCAAATCAATAGCAGGGGCGCCATTGATACTAACAGTGTCAATGATAATCTCCCGGTTATCAGTACCATTCAAAGAAGTCAGGTCTAGTTCATTCATTTCGAATCCATCGAGATTATTTACAACTAAGCCTGCTCCATCAAGGTTCGACAAGTGGCCTTCAACAGCACCTAAACTGACCGTGTCCATTACAGTCAATCCATCAATCTCCATACCAACTCCTTGTGCCCAGATTGCGTCTGAATGGCAATTTTGCATATCCACATTTTCCATTACTATTGAAATCGAACCTTGAGACTCGAAGCAGTGTGCTGCTGAATCGGTGAAGGTTGTCGATGCAATGTGCAAGGTTCCTTGAGCTGAATTAGTTGTACGCAATAGTGGTTCTGCACTACTCGAGCGCGCTAGAGATGAATGACTGAATACAACATCAGCATCTCCGTTAATCGTCATTAATGGTGAGCCTTCTACCAAACTAGTTCCCAAAATCTGTGCTGAAGTTTCAGCATTATCACCAACTAATAATCCACCCCATCTTGCTCCTCCTCCCATTGATGAGATTGTAGAATAGCCAGAGTTGAATGTGCCTTCAACAGTAATTGTTACTTGATCTGCGATGCGTAAATGTGCACCATCGTTGACTGTCATTGTTTCGCCTTGTGGCACGATTAAATCGCTTGACAGGTGATATGGGCTCCACAATTTTTCAAGAATTAGCCACTCGTCTAGAGTGCCGCCATCAATTGTAGATGCAATGAATGTGTGCTCCATAGAACTCGATGTGTCCCAGGCCATCAAATCGGTAATCTGCCCCCATTGCATTTCTACCTGCATTAGCCCAGTCGCTATTGTTCCACTAGAATCCACGCGCAAAGCAGTGGTTGATTTGCTAGCCTCGCCGTTAGAATCCGTAGATACGCTTTGTCCATCGATTGTTACTGTCGCACCTTGGACAGCATCTCCTTTGTCAACAACTGAGACGTGTAGAGTGTTTACTATTTCCAGTGATGCGCCAACCCCTACAGTTACGTTTGAAACACTACCCGAATTGATTGTAACTTTACAGGAATTATCCAATTGAACATCGCCAACGATGTGTAGGTGATACAACGTGATGTCGCTTTGACAGGATGTCCAAAGAACATCGCCATTTATTGTTAGATTAGAACTCAT
>CEVN01020439.1_pt1 | contig 10781 bp, 9 predicted proteins | sample 427041 | NCBI WGS metagenome assembly CEVN01 (sample SAMEA2623463, study PRJEB7988) | marine metagenome | biome: marine biome (ENVO:00000447); feature: surface water layer (ENVO:00002042); material: "saline water (ENVO:00002010), including plankton (ENVO:xxxxxxxx)" | depth 5 m
ATCTAAATGATGAGCCGTTAAAATAATATTAATATTATTTAATTTTCCATATTTTTTCATTTTTGAATATCTAAAATTTCTTGCTTTAGACTCAAAATTACGTTTTCCAATATTTGCCTTATATGATATGAATTTATTTTTATAAACACTTGCTAATTTTTTACATAAAAAGAAAGCCTTATTTGAATTTCTATGCTGATTATAATTAATATGAATTAAGTGAATATCTAAGTCAATGTTCAATGAATTCAGGATATCTAATAAAACAACACTATCTAAACCACCAGAAAGGGCTAAAATTATTTTTTTAGATTTAAATTGAATTAAATCTTTATATACAACATCCTTAATCATTAAAGAATTTTAAACTTCATCAAAAAATAGTGGCTTTAAACATTGGATTTTATCTTCATAAGAGTTTGGATATAAAAACCATTCAGTTATAGCTAAGGAACTTAAAATTGAGTTTCCATCTTGAGGCGTAAAACAAAATCCAGTAATTTCATTATTGTTTGTCACGCTTAAAGAAGGCACAGAAACAACTGCTTGATTTAAAATTCTTCCAAAATGTCCATGGTCTCTACCAAAAGAAAAAACCTCATTTGCACTAATTTTATCTGTCAATGCTATTCTATCATTATTTTGCAATTTATCTAGAACACTTTGAATATTTGTATCTTTTTTTACTTTCAAATTAAAATGAAGAATATGCATATACTGTGAATTAATTTTCATAGCAGATGAATATAAATTTAAATTTAAATTTATAGTTTTAAATAAATGATAAGCATCTCTAGCATGATGTGTTCCAAATACCTCATCACCATGTTTTCCAACCTCAGGCGACGGAACAAAATTATTTGATTGGCTTAAATCATTGGACCTTCGAATTAAAACGAATCTACCCTCAATTAAATTATCTTCTCCATCATCAAGAACTAAAGTTTTAACAATGGTAGATAAATTATGAGTATTGCATGAAACAACTTGTATAAATTTATCTTGACCAACTACTAATGAAGAATCATTAATTCCTCGTGCGTACTTTTTTCCAAATCCATCTTCACTTCCTTGTGCTATAAATCCCTGTGTATTATTAACATAATTTTGATAATATTTTACTTTATTATCTTGACCAAAGCCTTTAGGTGTGCAATCTATTATAACTGATGCCCTATCAATAGCTTCTCGAGTTGAAAACTCTGCTTTTAAACCAATATTATTAAAACCATCAATTTTTTCTTCATGAGTAGTTAACCTTGCACCTCTTTTATTAATTAAACTCATAACTTTAGATCTATCTGTTGTTAATGGAGTATTTTTATGAAAAGTAACTTCATCTATACCTAACTGATCCTTAAAATCACAGAGCAACCCAATTAAAGGTTCACCTATAGTTCCCGTACCAACAACATGAACAATTTTTCTTGACATATTTTCATCCTTATTTAAAATTATGAGATAAGTAAATATATTATATTTTTTTCATTAAACTAAATCATTAATAATCGACAGTATTGATTAAGTATTCTACCAATCCCTCCATACCTTTTTCATTAAAAATCTTAATTTGCATGTCAGCTTCCGTTCCCTCATCTAAAATTAAATGAACCATCTTTTTCACAGAATCATAGTTACCAAAATATCTAAGAGAATCAGAACAAAAATTAATCATTTCTTTAATCATATTTTTCATTGATATAACTTTATTACTCAATGGGTCAATTAAATTACCATAGATGCCATTTTTAGATGCATTCCATAGTCCATCATCAAGAACATCATGATTGTAATTCGAATCATTAAATAACTCTTTAGAATGAATTGTGTGAACTAGTGCTTGAGCTATTGAAACAAGCATATGAGTTCTATTTAAAGATCGTTGGACATCGCACATCCTAAATTCTACTGTACCTAAATCCACATGAGGTCTTACTTTCCACCATATATGCCTTGGTTTATCAATACTTGAATTTGTTTTCAACAATTCTAACAATTTTAAATAATCATCCATTGAGTGCATATAATAAGGGATATTTGTTCTAGGGAAAATACCAAATTGAAATGTTCTGGCAGATTTCATCCCTGTGTTTTTATTATTAAAAAAAGGTGAATTAGAACTCAGTGCAAGTAAAGGAGCAATCCATCTTCGAAGTGAATTTGTTACTTTAATAGCATCCTCTGGACATTTTAAACCAACATGAATATGCGTTGAAAAAGTCACATTCTGAGATGCATAATACTGTAGCTGATTTTTAACCCAATTATATGATTCATTATCTACAAAATTTTGTTTTTCAGTATTCGCAAAAGGATGAGTTCCGCTAATACCAATTTTATAATTTTCTTTATTACCAATCAACTTTAAAACATTGCGTAAATATCTTAAATTTTCAATTGCATCGGTTGATGTAGAACAAACTTTAGTATTAGATTCTATTTCAGATAGTAACAACTCATAAGAAAATCTACTTGTTAAATCTTTACCATCTAAAGGATTAGAAGTAACTTGACTCATTATATGATTTGCCTTATCTAATAAATCACCAGAATTCGGACAACATATCATATACTCTTCCTCGATACCAATTGAATACAAGGAATTACTTGAAAATATTTCTAAAACATCTATATAATTGCTTTTTCCTGCCATTCTCCAAAGTGTTTTTTCATTGTATTTACGATTTCTTCTAGAGTTGCATAAGATAGAGCTGCATCTATGATTAAAGGCATTAGATTTTCATTATTAAGACAACCCTTATCTATTGAATCAAGCGCTTTTTGAACTTTTGTATTATTTCGTCTCTTTTTTAAAAGATTAATACTAGAAATTTGCTTATTTTGTACTTCTTCAGAAATTTTCAAAATTGGAATATCAATCTTTTCTTCAAATTTTATAAATTTATTAATTCCAATAACATATCTAGAATTAGATTCGATTAAATCATTATAAAATTTTGATGCATCAGCAATTTCTTTTTGAAAAAAACCATCTTCTATGCAATTCAATACTCCGCCTCTAGTTTCTATTTCTGAAAAATATTCCATACATTCATTTTCAATTTTATCTGTTAAAGATTCAATATACCAAGATCCACCAAGAGGATCAACTACATTAGCAACTCCTGTTTCATAAGCTAAAATTTGCTGAGTTCTCAATGCAATTTCAACAGCTTTCTCTGATGGTAAAGCTAAAGTTTCATCCATAGAATTAGTATGCAGTGATTGAGTCCCTCCAAGAACAGCTGCAAGAGCTTGATAAGCAGTTCTCGTAATATTATTTTCTGGTTGTTGAGCAGTTAAAGAATAACCTGCAGTTTGAGTATGAAATTTTAATTTTAAAGATTTTTCATTTTTAGCATTATATTTTTCTTTTAAAATTCTCGCCCATATTCTCCTAGCTGCTCGATATTTACATATTTCTTCAAAAAAATCAGAGTGCGAATTAAAAAAGAAAGAAAGCCTTGGTGCAAAATCATCAATATTTAATCCTCTTTTTAAACAATGCTCAACATATGTAAAGCCGTTTGCAAGCGTAAATGCTAATTCTTGAACAGCCGTAGAACCTGCTTCCCTGATATGATACCCACTTATTGAGATAGTATTATAATTTGGCATTTTATCCGTACAATACTCAATCATATCAACAATAATTCGCATTGATTCATTTGGAGGATATATCCATTCTTTTTGAGCTATATATTCTTTTAGTATATCATTTTGAAGCGTACCTCTAATATCATTTAAATTGATACCTTTTTTCTTTGCTAAAGCAACATAAAATGCAAAGATTATAACTGCAGGGCCATTGATCGTCATTGACACACTGACTTTACTTAAATCAATCTCGTCAAATAATACTTCCATATCTTTTAAAGAGCTAATAGAAACGCCACAATGTCCAACCTCTCCATCTGAAATCTCATTATCACAATCATATCCCATTAATGTTGGCATATCAAATGCTACCGACAATCCTGTTATACCATTATTCAATAAAAATTTAAATCTTTGATTAGTTTCTTCGGGAGATCCAAATCCCGCAAATTGCCTCATTGTCCACAACTTTCCTCTATACATATTAGAATGAATACCTCTTGTATATGGAAATTCTCCAGGATAATTAATATTTTTTAAAAAATCTTCCTTTTCTTCAGAAGGACCATAAAGTAAGTCATTAGGCATGCTTGATATTGTATCAAAGTTATATTCTCTACATTTTGATTTTAGAATGTTATTTTTCCATATTTTATAATATTTACTATTTTTTTTCATTCGTTAAAATATTTACTATATCTTTAGTTATTGACTCATAGTCTAAATTTAAATCTCTTAACAATTCCTTTCTTGTACCATGTTCTGTGAAATCATCATCAATCCCTTTAATTATAACATTTGACGAAACTTTCCTTTTAGAATAAAATTCTAAAATTGAAGAACCAAATCCTCCAGAAACAAGTCCCTCTTCAATAGTATATATATACTTATATCTTAAAGCTATATCCATTAATATTTCTTCATCTAAAGGTTTTATAAATCTAGCATTAATTAAAGTTATTTTTATATTATATTTCTGGTGCAACTCATTAACAGATTGCTCTGCTATCTCCAACATACTTCCAGTAGCTAAAATACATAAATCAGTTCCATCTGCAATCTTTTCCCATGAACCAATTTTAATTATCTCGGGTTTCCTAGTATTATTAAAGACTGTATTTGTTTTAGGATACCTAATACTCATAAATAAATTTCTTTTAATTCCAGTATATAACAAATCGTATAATTCATCTCCATTTTTAGGTGCAGCAACAATCAATCTGGGGATTGACCTCATGAATGAAATATCAAAAACACCATGATGTGTTGGACCATCATTACCAACAAGACCGGCCCTATCCATACAGAAAATTCCAGGCAATTTCTGTAATGCGAAATCATGAATAATATTATCAAAAGCTCTTTGCATAAAAGTTGAATAAATTGGCACAATAGGCAACTTACCTGAAGCTGAAACACCCGCTGCATAAGTAACAGCATGCCCTTCAGCAATACCGACATCTATATATCGATCTTTATAATTTTGCGCAAATTTTGATATACCAGTACCTAATTCCATGGCTGCAGTAATACATTTAAAATTATATTTAGGAGCTAATTGAGATAATGATTCTCCAAGCACCGAAGAAAACGAGCATTTACTATTATTTTTACTACTTTTATTTTTGATACCTTTTAAACTATAATATTTTACTGCATCTAATTCAGGCTGAAGAATTTTTTTTGATTTATCTGTATAGACATGTAGCAAAACTGGCGTATTCATAGTTTTTACTGAACTGAAAACTTTTATCATTTCATCTATATCATGTCCATTAATTGGACCGATATATCTAAGTCCTAACTCTTCAAAGAAACTCCCTGGAGTCAAATATGCCTTAACACTACCCTCAGTTTTTTTTATAAAAGATCTTATATGTTTTGAAAAATTAGGAATTTTTCCACTTATATTCCACAACTCATTTCTTAACTTATTATAAGTTGGATTAGTACTAATCCTCATAAGATATTTAGATAAAGCACCGACGCTTTTAGATATAGATAACGAATTATCATTTAATATTACTGTCATTTGAGTTCGATGATAGCCTAAATTATTTAAACCTTCATAAGCCAAACCTCCAGTCATTGACCCATCACCAATAATAGATAAAACTTGATTTTTTTCTTTCTTAAAATCTCTTTCATGTGCAAAACCTAGAGCAGCTGAAATAGAAGTACTGGCATGACCTGCTCCAAAAACATCGTATTCACTTTCATCGATTTTTAAAAATCCACTTATCCCTTCTTTTTGTCTAAGTTTTTTAAAAGCATCTCTTCTACCAGTAATGATTTTATGAGCATATGCTTGATGTCCAACATCCCAAATTATTTTGTCAAAAGGAGGAGAATATACATAATTTAAAGCTAAGGTTAAATCTACCACACCTAATGGAGAAGAATAATGACCACCTAAATCAGAAACTACATCATGGATATATTGTGAAATTTCATCAGATAACTTGTAAAGCTCTTCAGTGGTTAACTTCTTTAAATCTTCTGGTGAATTTATTTTATTAAGAAGCATTTTCTTTTACCATTTTTAAAAAATATTTATGAACAGATAAATCTCCAGAAACTTCGGGGTGAAAAGTGGAGCCCAAATGTCGAGTGTTTCTTACTAAAACTGGTTCATTGTCATATTCGCCTAAAATATTTATAGTATTAGAATTTATTTTAATTTTTGGAGCTCTTATAAAACTTAACTTTGTTGCATCAGAATTGAAATTAAATTTTATATTATCTTCAAATGAATGAACTTGTCTACCCCAAGCATTTCTATATGCAGTAACATCTAGTAAACCTAAATTAACTACCTTATTATCATCACATTTTTTTGACATTAAGATTAATCCTGCACATGTACCATAGACACATTTAGACAAACTATATTTATATATTTCTTCTTCCATTTTACTTTTAGTTATAAATTTTGAAATAACTGTAGATTCACCTCCAGGTATAATAAGTGCATCAGTCTTATTAAGCGATTCGATAGAATTAACATAAAGACATTTAACATTCAATCTACTTAAAATTTTGCGATGCAAAAAATAATCACCTTGAAATGATAATACTCCAACTAACACTTACCAGCCTCTATTTTGAAGCAAGTCATCTTCAGGTATTTGTGCAGTATCTATACCTTTCATAGCTTTTTTTAATCCTGTAGAAATTTTTGCTAATTTCTTTGGATTGTCAAAAAAAGTTGTTGCTTCAACAACAGCTTTTGCTCTTTTCGCAGGATCATCTGATTTAAATATCCCTGAACCAACAAAAACAGCTTCAGCGCCAAGTTTCATCATTAATGCTGCATCAGCTGGAGTTGCTATGCCCCCAGCACTAAAATTAGGAACAGGAAGCTTACCTAAATGCTTTACTTGCTCTAATAAATTATATGGAGCATTAATTTCTTTAGAAAACTTCATTAGTTCATCATTTTCAAGAAACTGCGTCTTTTTAATTTGAGCAACTATTGTACGCATATGCTTTACTGCTTCTACAATATCCCCTGAACCAGCTTCTCCTTTTGTTCTTATCATTGCAGCTCCCTCACCTATCCTTCTAAGAGCTTCCCCTAAATCTCTAGCACCACAAACAAATGGTACTTTAAAATCATGTTTGTATACATGATTACTATTATCAGCAGGAGTTAACACTTCACTTTCATCGATAAAATCAACTTCTAAAGTTTCTAAAATTTCTGCTTCAACAAAATGCCCAATTCTACATTTTGCCATTACAGGTATAGATACAGCTTTTTGAATTTCCTTTATCATCTTAGGATCAGACATTCTAGAAATACCGCCATCTTTTCTTATATCTGCAGGAATTCTTTCAAGAGCCATAACAGCGCATGCACCGGCGTTTTCAGCAATTTTAGCTTGCTCTTTATTAGTAACATCCATAATAACACCACCTTTTAACATTTCTGCTAAACCGACTTTTAATTCAAAAGTATTTTTCTTCATTTCATTTTTCCTATTTCATATATTTTATTTTTTATATCTTCGATTAAATAATCTGGAGTTGATGCTCCAGCGCTAATTCCAACACTATCAACATTATCAAACCAATTTTTATCTATATCTAAACAATCTGTTACTTGATATGTATTTTTATTAATATTTTTTGATAACGACGTTAATCTATTTGAATTTGCACTAGTAAATGAGCCAATAATAATCATAACGTCTACAATATTTGCTAATCGTTTAATCTCTTCTTGATTTCTTTTAGTAGGGAAACATATCGTATTTACAAATCGTAAATCGAAAATTTTCGTCATCAATACCTTAATAATATCCTGAACATTTTCTATTGCCTGAGTTGACTGACTAACAACTCCTGCTTTTCTAAATCTCCTGATTTTTTTAGCTTCTTCTACTGAAGAAACTACTATAGTATTAGGCGCTTGATCAGCTATAGCTACGACTTCATCATGCCCATGGTCACCAATTACAATTATTTTTCGACCATCTTCGTACAATTCCTTAACATCTTCATGGATTTTATGTACTAATGGACAAGTAGCATCTTTAATTTTTATATTTTTATTTTTAGCTTCATTCCAAATTTCATTTTTTGTACCATGAGCTCTAAACAATACAGTAGAATTCTCAGGAACATCATCTAAAGATTCGACAACCTTAGCTCCATTTTCACTTAAATCTTTTACAACCTTTTCATTATGTACGATATCTCCCAACATAAAGACATTACCCTCTTTATTAGATATATCATATGCTAAATCAACAGCATCTCTAACTCCAAAACAATATCCAGCATTTTTTGCAATTACAATTTTCATAATTATTTCAACTTTGGCAAAGTAATACCAACTTGAGATTGATATTTTCCTTTTTTATCTTTATATGATACTTCACAATCTTCATCAGATTCAAAAAACAACACTTGACATAATCCTTCATTTGAATATATTTTAGCAGGCAAAGGAGTCGTGTTTGATATCTCTAATGTTACAAAACCCTCCCATTCAGGTTCGAAAGGTGTTACATTAACTATAATTCCACATCTTGCATACGTTGACTTTCCAAGACATATGGTCAACACATTCCGCGGTATCTTAAAATATTCTACACTTCTAGCTAAAGCAAAACTATTTGGAGGTACAATACATACATCTCCTTTAAAGTCTACAAAAGATTTAGAATCAAATTTTTTAGGATCTACTATACTATTATTAACATTCGTAAAAATTTTAAATTCATCTGAGACTCTTATATCATACCCATAAGATGATAACCCAAAAGATATAGAATTATTTTTCACTTGTTCATCTACAAAAGGACTAATCATATCATTTTCAACTGACATTTTTTTAATCCATTTATCTGATTTAATTGACATATTTATTTTTTCCTTATTAATAAATTAATTATTTTACTTTTAATTTCCTCTATTGATTGGTTTTCAACAGTTGCTCCTGCAGCTAATTTATGTCCACCACCACCAAAATGTTCTGCTATATCATTAATAATATATTTCCCTCTAGATCTAAAATTAATTCTAATATTATTTGGTTGTTCTAAAATCATAAAAGAAACTTGAACTCCTTTAATAGATCTAACAAAATCTGTAAAACCTTCAACATCAGAATATTTAGCACCATGACTATCTATAACTTCTTTAGTTATAGTATATCCCGCAAATTCATTATTTGAATAAAACTCTAAATTATTTATTACAAATGATAACAACTTAACTTGAGAAATTTCTCTTCTTTCATAAACTAAATCATATATATCGTACGGCTTAACACCGCATTCTAATAGATGAGCAGCCATATTATGACATTCTGAAGTAGTTGAGTTATATTTAAACGAACCAGTATCAGTGATTAAAGCACAATATAAACCATTAGCAGCATTAAGTGGTAATTTTGTATAATTATTATACATTAAATAATCCCAAACTAAAAAACCTGTTGCAGGAGCTTTAATATCAACTAAAGATAAATCGAAAAATTTTGTTTTTTCTGGATGATGATCAATAGAGATAGAATAAATATTTCTATTAGTTATTTCTTTAACAATATCATTCATCCGATTATAATCTCCTATATCTAGAGCTATCAAAATATCACAATTATTAAATAAATCTGAATGCTTATCCCTAGAATATTCTTGAAAAATACATTCTGAATCTAAAAAAGAATAATGTTCAGGAATTGGAGAAGTATTAATTATACTACAATTTTTATTTAAACTTTTTAAATAATAATATAAACCAAGCTGAGAACCTAAGCCATCACCATCAGGATTAACATGAGTTGATAAAATTATATTATCACTTTTATCAATTATATTATTTAATGCTTTCCAATCCATAAATATCTACTTAATTATCTAAAAAAATATAATACTAGTTAAAATAAAAATCGGAATCAATATTGCAATTGACCAAACCATAAATCCAAAAAAACTTGGCATATTAACATTATTTTCTTCAGCAATTGACTTAACCATAAAATTAGGCGCATTACCAATATAAGTCATTGCTCCCATAAAAACTGCACCACAAGAAATAGCCAAAAGCGTATTGCCTGTAATCATAAGCCAGTCTACACTATTTTCTCCAAGAGCAGTCGTAAAAAACACAACATAAGTAGGAGCATTATCTAAAAAGCTTGAAAGTATACCAGTTAACCAAAAGTACATATAATCAATATTAGTTCCATCACTATCTATAATTATATTCTTCATCCAGCTCATTGGGCCAATTTCTTTCGTAACACCTTTAAGCATTTCTATGGCAGGTATCATTGTAAGAAAAATTGTTGCAAATAATTTTGCTACTTCCAATATAGGCTCCCAAGTAAATCCATTTCCATCTCTATATTTTTTAGGCGTTACTTTTAAAGAAAGAAATGTAACTAATAGTAAAATTATCAGTTGAATAAATGTCCCTAGTGACATCATCATTGTACCATGATATGTAAAAACTGAATTATTTTTCAAATTATCTAAACCGCTAACAATAACTGCTAAAATTATAAAAATAATAAAAATGAAGTTAATTTTACCTTCAATTTTTATAGAAAAACCATTAGTATCAGAAACTTTATTTGTTTCCTTTTTATAAAAATAACTATCAAAAAAATAAAATAACACAAACAAGATTAATGAAACAAATATCATGGGAGTATACATATTAAATAATGT
>CEVN01028665.1_pt1 | contig 10764 bp, 10 predicted proteins | sample 427041 | NCBI WGS metagenome assembly CEVN01 (sample SAMEA2623463, study PRJEB7988) | marine metagenome | biome: marine biome (ENVO:00000447); feature: surface water layer (ENVO:00002042); material: "saline water (ENVO:00002010), including plankton (ENVO:xxxxxxxx)" | depth 5 m
TGTCCTGAATCGATTAGTTGCTTTGAAGGTGTATCTACTGCCCTTTGTTTCCAGAAAGATGAACCATAAAAGTTAAGTGCTTCATAGTAATCAGGATCAATAATTTCGAGAGGCATTTCGTCTATTCCGGCTGTCTTATAAAGCCCTGTAGCAGGACCCCACTCAACAAAATTTCTATTTAGAGAATTAAAAAACTTATTTTCGTCTTTATTGGTTCCAGTGATTATTGGAACTCGCGATAAATTGGAATTAGTAAATGATTCTTGTATACCTCCTTTGTGTATAACATGACCATCAGGAAAGACCCGAGTCATACCATTACGTTTAGGACTTGAATCTGAAGCAGCTCCAAACAAATCACTAGCTTCTTGCGAATAAAAAACTCTTCTGATTTCTTCATCGGTCATCTCAGATTGAAGAACATTTGCTTCTTCCATGTCAGATGCCATGTCATTAGCTATCAAAATACGACTGAAAACTTCTAATCCGCTGGTTGTAGGAGCGATTCTGTCCTCAGGAGTAAAGCTTTCTGCAGCATCAATAGAACCAGTAGACATTATTCCACTTTGAACAATGGCTTTATGATAAAGCCCTTCTGCAAGGGGAGAAGCAAAAATTGCTGCTGTATTATGACCACCTGCAGACTCTCCAAAAACGGTTACATTATTTGGATCTCCTCCGAAGTTTCCTATGTTTTTATTAATCCATTCAAGTGCTTTGATAGTATCAAGAGTTCCATAGTTTCCTGATTTATCTTTTTCTGAGGCTCCATCTTGAGAGAGTGCCGGGTGTCTAAACCATCCTAAAGGACCCATTCTGTATTGGATTGTAACTACCACTACCTTGTGTTTAGCAACCAAAAGGCTTGGGTCATAAACATGAGCGCTACCGACAACGTTCGCTCCTCCGTGAATCCACATCATGACAGGTAATTGGGTCTTAGAGTCTTTGATTTCTTCTGGTGTTAATTCAGGTGTCCATACATTTAAATAAAGACAATCTTCACTGCCACCCCAATCACCATCGCCTTCTACACCCCAACTTGATCGTTGAAAGCAAGCTGGTTTAAATTCTAATGCCTGAAGAACATCCGACCAAGGTGCAGGATCTTTTGGTGCCTTCCATCTCAAATCAGAAATGGGTGGCTCAGCAAAGGGTATACCTTTCCAAACATAGGTATCATTTTCACCCTGAGCTCCAATCACAGACCCTTCTGAAATTTCTCTAAGGAAATCTTGCTCACTGGTTTGGCTGCAGCTCACAATCCATATAACTAAAATCAATAACGAATACAGTCTAAGTTTCATATTCCTCACCATGTTTCTGACCACGGTCTTAAATCTATCTCAAAGGTCCAGGTGCTTTTCTTTTGTTTGTGTAGCATCAAAAAATTTTCAGCAATGCTATCAATATTCAATTTTCCATCTTCACCCTTACTGTTAGCAAAGTCAGGAAACCTTAGGTTTACTTTATCTCCATCAATAATTCCATCCACAATAACGTGTGCAACATGAACACCTTGCGGCCCAAATTCTCTTGCTAAACCTTGAGCAAGTGAACGTTCTGCACTTTTGGCTGCTGCAAAAGCTGTAAATGGTGGTTTCGACCTAATGGAAGCAGTCGCTCCGGTAAATATCAAAGACCCACCTCCGACTACTAAACGAGGTATAGCTTCTTGGGAGACCAGGAAAGCTCCTTTAGCACAGACGTCCCAGAGCTCTTGAAAGAACTCTAGATCCATTTCTAAAAAAGGTTTGGCATTATTGTTTCCGGCATTATAAATAACAGATACTAGGTCATTCCCTGATTCATCTATATGTTTAAATATATTGGCTATATCAGCTTGTTGCGTCACATCTCCAACAATTCCTTTTATCGAGCCGTTGGAAATGGTTAATTTATCAAGGGCTTGCATATTCTCTTGATTTCTTCCACATCCAAAGACTTGATATCCTTCTTCTGCAAACTTCTTGCACAAAGCTACGCCCAGACCTTGTTCAGGACCAACGCCCAAAACTAAAACAGATTGGTTCTTCCCCATGAGTCAATTATAGGCAACTCATAAGACTTTTTAAGCATTAATAGAACTAAATACTTGCATGTTTTAAAGCTTGCATGACGGATGTTAGTTACGTAAATTAATGTACAAAGTTTAAAAAGGAGATCACATTATGCAGATATCACCCATACCTACTCTATCTGAAGAAATAAATGATATACGTCTTAGAACTGCAGACATCGTAGCCAATAGGATTATACCTAATGAAGCTACTATTTACGCAGGAGGAGATAAATCTAAGAAATTAAGAAAAGAAATCAATGAAGAAGTAAAAAAACAAGGTTTATGGGCTCCTCACTTACCAACTGAGTATGGAGGCATGGACAATGGTTTCCTTGAGTTGGCATACATGAATGAAATTTTAGCTTGGTCTCCTCTAGGAAACAGATTATTTGGTGTGATTGCGCCTAATTCTGGTAACCAAAAAATATTAGTGAAATATGGAACTGATGAACAAAAGAAAAAATGGCTTATCCCTTTGATAAATCAGGAAATGGAATCCGGTTTTTCTATGACTGAACCAGATTCAGCTGGCTCAGATCCTAGATCTTTAAAGACGACAGCTGTTAAAGATGGAGATGAGTGGGTCATAAATGGTCATAAAATCATGACTTCAAATGGTAACCGAGCTGACTTTCTTGTTGTCATGTGTCGTACAGAAGAGGACGGCGATGAAGGCGGTGCTAATTCAAAAATGACGCAAATCATAGTTCCAACTGACAGCCCTGGTTTAACAAAAGTTAGGTCAGTTCCTATTTGGGGTCATACAGGTGGCGACCATATGGAAATCAAATATGAGAATGTAAGAGTACCTCTAGAAAACGCTCTTGGAGCAAGAGGGTCAGGACACCAAGCAGCGCAGGACAGGCTTGGGGCTGGTAGAGTTTATCACTGCATGAATACGATCGGGCAAATGTGGAGAGCATTTGACATTATGGTTAAGTACTCCACAGAGAGAGAAGTTCATGGAGGAAAATTGGAAACTAAACAGTTCATTCAAGGTTTCATTGCAGACTCATACATGGACATTCAGGCTTCAAGGCTCATGACAATCCATTGTGCTGAAATTATGGATAAAGAGGGAGATGCAAGAGTCGATATTTCTGCGATAAAAGTTTTTGTCCCCGCTGCAGGAACAAGAGTTGTGGATAGAGCAATCCAAATGCATGGATGGAGAGGTGTATCAAGCGACACTCCACTTGCAGGTATGTATCAAGGCTTCAGAACCCTTAGATTAGCTGATGGACCAGATGAAGTTCACAGAATTCTTATTGCTAAAGAAATATTGAAAAAATATCACGATGGATTGTCTTGGGATTTTGGCGTTTAGCAACAATCTCTAATCGATAGTTACTAATCGAACAGTCGAAGAAGAAGTAGCAACTAACTTTTCCTCTTGATAAAGTTTGCTGCTCATAAAAGCAGTACTTTTTCCAAGCTGGACTACCTCGGCTTTAGCAATCAACTTGCCTTGTCTGGTCGGTGCAAGGAAACTGACATTCAAGTCCAAAGTCATAGGGATTACCTTAAATTCGAAAAGCCCCATGAGTAAATGTGCCATAGGCGCGTCCAACATTCCTGTGACAAATCCTCCTTGAACAACCTTTCCATCTGAATGAGTAAATTCATAGATCGCTTCGAATTCCATCTCAATTTCAGCCGGTTCAGAAGAGAAATGAGTAACAGTCGCACCTAAAGTATCGGTACAAGGTGCTGTTTTATTTTGAAAAGCTTTGAGTATCGTTGCATCATCCATAAGGGTCGGCAGTTTAACTCATTGATGTAAAGGGTGGTAGATGAAACTTTTGCTGCGCCCAACCAAAAATTAATTTTAAAGCTCCACCTACCATGGAGAGCAGGATACAGCTAAATTCAGCTAGTGCAGCTTAAATGGGTGACTACTGCATCCTGCTTAAGAAACTGAGGAGTTACCTTGGAGAGGTTTTCTGGGGAGAATTATACGTCTCTCAGTTTCTAAACAATATCGAGGGAGTTACCTTGGAGAGGTTTATTTCTGGGGAGAATTTTTTAACGTCCCTTGATATTGATGACAATTATATATAACTATAATTATTTTGTATAGTACTAAAGTAAAAAAATTTATTTATGTTTTTTTACCCTTTTTTTATGATTTAGCCCTTTTTATTTATTTGGGCTAATATGAATTTAGTGAACAATAAAATTAAATTATGAATTTAGAATTCTGGGGAGCCGGAACGGCTAGAACTCTAAGACCTATCTGGGTTGCTGAAGAACTGAATTTGAAATATTTACTGCACCCTATTGGTCCAAGAACAGGTGAAACGCAAACAGAGGATTACAAAGCTCTGAATCCTAAACAAAAAATACCTTGTATAAGAAATAATGAATTTCTACTATCTGAGAGCGTGGCCATATGTAGGTACTTGCAAGGCCTAAAAAATTCCCCGAATCTATTCAAGCCAAGTGATCCTGAATCTATAGCCCTTGAAGATCAATGGTGCAATTTTATTTATGGCGAACTTGATGAAACATCTCTTTATGTGATGCGTAGACATTATGATTTGAAAGCGATCTATGGAAGCTCTTCGATAGTAGTAGAAAGTTGTAGAGAATACTTTTATAGAAATTTGAAAGTTATCGAAAATACTTTACATAATCAAGATACATTGTTTGGATATGATTTTGGTTTGGCTGATATTTTATTAGTAACCTGTTTAGATTGGGCTGTGGCTTATGATTTTGAACTTCCAGAAAATATTTCTAGTTATCATAAAAAAATAAAGCTCAGGGATGGGTACAAAAAAGCAGTAAAAATTAATTATGGTTTATAAAAATGGGTCCATTATCTGGAGTTAAAGTAATTGATTTGACCAGTATGGTTTCTGGTCCAATGGGAGCCATGATGCTTGCAGATCAAGGAGCTGAAGTTATAAAAATTGAGCCAATTGCCGGGGAGCAACTTAGGCATATGGCCGCTCCTTACAATGGTGTAAATCCAGCCTTTTTTTCATGCAACAGGGGAAAGAAATCACTTGCGATTGATTTAAAGTCAAGCGAGGGTAAAGCCATATTACTTGAGCTAATAAAAGAATCAGATGTATTCATGCAAAACTTCAGACCAGGAACCACTGACAGAATGGGTTTTGGATATGAAGAATTAAAAAAGACCAATCCTAATCTGATTTATTTATCCATAAGTGGTTTTGGAGATAAGGGTCCTTACTCTCAATCTAGAGTGTATGACCCAGTGATACAAGCTCTTTCCGGTGCTACAGATATTCAAGCTGATAGAAATACAGGAACTCCTAAAATGTTCAGAGTGGTAGTGGCTGATAAAGTAACTTCCTTGACTGCGGCACAAGCTGTTTCATCTGCACTTTATGCAAGGGAGAAAAATTCCAAAGGACAACACATCAAGCTATCGATGCTAGATTCTGTTATAGCCTTCTTCTGGCCCGAAGGAATGACAGGGCTTGTTTTCAAGGAAAATGAATTTGACGTTAGGAAGCTCCAAGGATCTCAGGACCTTATATACAAGGCCAAGGATAGATACATAACAGCAGGAGCTGTTTCAGATGCTGAGTGGATAGGTATGTGCAAAGCCTTGAATATGGAAGAATTGATCAATGACGAAAGATTTGCTACTTCATCAGCCAGAGTAATCAATGCAGAAGAGAGAAAGACACTAACAGGTAAAGAAATTCTCAAATGGGAAAGTGAAGAAATTCTAACTAGATTTCAAGAAGAAGGTGTGCCCAGTGCTCCTTTACTGGATCGCATGGAGTTAATGGATCATGAACAAATTCTTGAAAATCAAACAATCTTAAGAGAAGAATATGAAGGCTTCGGTGAAGTAAGGCAAGCAAGACCTGCCGCAAGATTTGAAAGTACTCCAAGTAAAATTTCTAGACCGGCTCCCAAATTAGGTGAGCATGGAAAAGAGATCCTGACTTCTTTAGGGATATCAAAAGAAGAGCAAGAAAAGCTAATTAAAGAGAATAAAATATATGTCTCTGAGAGTTAATATGAAAAAGGGGCCGAAGCCCCTTTATTTTTTATTGAAAGAATTAGTTTGCAGAATAAGTTTGCTCACATTCCTCAAAATTATCTGAAATTATTGTTCCTCCAACAGCCTGAAGGGCTAACCATTCATCTGCCCATTCAGCCTTGCCGTCAAAATACTCATCAAATAATTTACCAAAAGAAGAAGCATCTGGGGTTACACTTCTGACCATCACTGTTTGTGCTTCGTGCACTCCCCCACCTATTGAAATGAAAACTCCATTAAAGAAATCAGAGTGCCCTGCTTCAATGATTGCTTTTTCAAGAGCTGTCATGCCATCAACAAAAGCTTGTAGCTTATCTGACGGTACATTTACTCTTTGTACTCTTTCATAACCAGGATCTAATCTCCAAGGTTTTGCTGCTTTCCACGTTAGAGCATATTTAGGATCTCTCAATTCAGCAAAGCTTGCTGGGGCATCTTGAGGATCATAATTTAATGAACCCACTAAAGCGGCTTCTACACTTGGAAAGGCACTCCATACCATCATCTGACCATCATAATCGTGTCCAGACCTTGTAATGCAAACCCCGGCATCAGTTGCGCCTGTGGCGGCAAAAGCTGATGTATTAGACTTGAGAGTATCTACATATTTATCAATATCAGGTGCAGCCAGCATTAAAGTTGTGAATGCTCCATCTGTTGTTCCTCTATTTAAGGGTTCATCTGAATAAATTCCAAATGAGAGGATTAAACCCATAGTTAAAATTAAATTTTTCATTGTTTTCCTTTTTTAGATTAACTAGCTATCAATAGCATCATAGTAAATAGTGGTCCCCAAATTTTTTAAATCTGGATAGTTATCTCCAATATATTGAATGAAGCCATCCCACCATTCTGAACCGAACATTGCGTCAGAAAATTTACCGTAAGCCTCTTGTGAATCAAATTCTATACAATAGTAGACTTGTTCCATATTGCCTCCAGAACTAGCTTTCCATAATCTGGGGTTCTTAGCCCCCATCGATTCATGAATGGGTCCTGATTGCTTGGACCCTTCTATTAGCATTTCCAGTGCCTTCGGGGTTCCTTCCCACGTTGTTACTGCTTGAATTTTCATTTTATTCTCTCCTTTTGAAAAAACACTCTTTCAATATATCGGAGTTTGAACAAATTTTCATTAAAAATGGTCGGGACGGCTGGATTTGAACCAGCGACCACCACACCCCCAGTGTGGTGCGCTACCAGACTGCGCCACGCCCCGATTACTTTATGGCTTTTAGAAGAGCCTCAAGGTCTTCTATGATTGGTTTCACTCTTGTATCACTATTATCTTCTTTAGTAACCGTGAGTAAATTTCTTTTTGCTCCTGCTATAGTCATTCCATCTTTGTACAAAAGAGATTGAATTTTTTTTATTAAAGCGATGTCGGCCTTTTGATAATAACGTCTATTGCCCTTTCTGGTGATAGGCTTTAAATCTTTAAATTCTTTTTCCCAAAATCTTAAAGTGTGCGATTTAATATCACAAAGCTCAGAAACTTCAGTGATGGAATAATATTTTTTATCTTGGGGAGTATCGTTAGTCATGGGATGAAGCTATTTTCTGTCTTAGCTTATTGCCAGCTCTAAATGTTACGACTCTCCTGGCACTTATTGTTACATCTTCACCCGTCTTGGGATTCCTTCCAGGTCTTGCCTTTTTATTGATAAGCTCGAAATTACCAAAACCGGAAATCTTTACATCTTCATTATTAATTAAGGATTGCTTAATCTCATCAAAAAAGTCTTCAACTATCGTTTTACACTCACTTTTATTTAAGCCTAACTCATTATGAAGATGTTCCGTGATATCTGCTTTTGTAATGGTCTTGCTCATTTAGACTCTCAACTCTCCGCCCAATTCTTTCTTTACTGAGTTTACAATTTTTTCAACGGCTTTATCAATATCTGAATCCAGAAGTGTTTTTGTATTTGATTGCCATGTAACACTAAGAGCTATACTCTTTTTATGGTCATCAACTCCCTTGCCTTCATAAACATCAAATATCTCGAGATGTTTGTAATATTCACCAGCAGAACTTTTAATAGCTTTCTCTACGGAAAAAGCATCAACCTCTTTATTTATTAGAAAAGCTAGATCTCGCGAACTTGATGGAAACTTTGAAAATTCCTTGAAAGACTTCAAACTATCAAATGATAATTTCTCTATATCTATAGAAAAAAGGAATAAATCTTCTTTCACTCCGAGTTTGTCTAAAACATCAGGGTGAATAGACCCCAAAAAACCAACATTCTCTTTTCCACAGAAAATATAGCTAGACATACCTGGATGAAGGAAGTCTATGTCACAGTTTTGGAGAGAGCTAATTTGATTTGAATCGGTTAGTAAGTCCTGAACAGCTCCTTTTAGATCGTAAAAAGTTACCTGAGCGGATTTATCTTTCCAATTATCCGATTGCTTTCTGCCGCTTATTAACCCAGCCACCAATTTTTGTTCAACTACTTCCTTGGATTGTTTTGTACGGAAGGTATTTCCAATCTCAAAAAGTCTCTGATTTTCTTGACCATGATTGAGGTTGTATAGAAAAGTATTTACAAGTCCGGAGGCAAGATTTGTTCTCATAACACTCATGTTTTGAGATAAGGGATTGGCAACATCCAAAGTCTTTTGCTTTTGACCAAACAAGTCATGGTCTTCTTTACTGATAAACGCGTAACTGACTATCTCATTAAAACCTCGTGAAACCAATGAATTGCGTAGATGACTTTCATTAGATTGAATTTGTTTTTTATAAACTGGAGATAAAGATTCTTTTGGTAGTGAATCATAGCCTTCCATTCTTGCCAGTTCTTCAATAAGATCTGCTTCTATGTTGATATCGTATCTCCATGAAGGCGACAAAACAGAGATGTCTCCGCTTTTAGTATTTTCTGGTGATAAACCAAGGCTGTTAAAGTATTTTTTTGCTGAAGCATTAGAAATGGTTGTGCCTAAAATCTTATTGGTTCTTTCTATATTTACATTTATTCTTTTATGTTTAGGTAATTCTTTAGCTCTAGAATCTGAGAGTATGGAACTTACTTCGCCTCCTACAGTTTCAGTTAGCAGAGAGGTGGCTCTATTTAGAGCAATCTCTTGAATCTCATAGTCTATACCTCTTTCAAAACGCAACGAAGCATCTGTTTGAAAACCAAATCTTCTCGCCTTTCCCCTTATAATTGTAGGTTTAAAGTAAGCGCTTTCCAGAAAGATGGAAGAAGTAGATGAAGTTACTGATGTATCTTTTCCGCCCATAATTCCTGCAAAAGCAACTGCACTTTTATCATCAGAAATAACAAGACAATTTTCATCAAGAACTAATTCTTGATCATCAAGCAAGGTTAAATGTTCTTTTTTCTTGGCTAATCTCACGGATATATCACCAGTAAGCTTATCTCTATCAAAGGCGTGTAAAGGCTGTCCAAGCTCTAAAAGGATATAATTTGTTATGTCTACTACAGGATCAATTAATTTTTGGTCGCTTAATCTAAGTCTCTCAGCAATAAGAGGTAAAGTGACTGAGTTCATATTAAAGTTCCTGACGGTTCTTCCGCAATAAATTGGACCTTCTGCACATACATTGACAGAAATACTATCTTCAAAAGTTGATTTGATATTCGGTATCTTTGGAACTTTTAATTTAACATTATTTATAGCAGCTAGTTCTCGGGCAACTCCCAATACACTGAAACAATCTCCTCTATTAGGAGTAATATCAAGCTTGATAATAGAATCATCACCAGTGATTTTTGATTTTGTATTTTCGTAGCTGTCTACTTCAATACCAGCCATAGTCAGCTGATAGCAAATATCTTCAGTAGATAAATCTATATCAATAAAGTCTCTTAACCAATTTTTACTAAATTGCATATTAAAACTGTTTCAAGAAACGCAGATCATTTTCAAAAAATGCCCTTAAATCAGGAATATCATATTTGAGCATTGCCATACGTTCGACACCAAGTCCAAAGGCAAATCCACTATATTCTTTAGTATCTACTCCAACACCTTCTAAAACATTGGGGTGAACCATTCCACATCCCAAAACCTCTAACCAATTATTCTTCCAACGGATATCGGCCTCTGCGGAAGGTTCTGTAAAAGGAAAGTAAGATGGTCTAAATCTCAATTCAACTTTTTCTCCAAAAAAATCTTCTAAGAAATCGTTCAGCAAGCCTTTCAACTGAGCAAAGGAAGAATCCTTTTCTACTACCAGCCCTTCTATTTGATGGAACATAGGCGTATGAGTGAGATCTGAATCTTTTCTGTAAACCTTGCCAGGACATATGATTCTGTGCGGAGGTTCACTTTTTTCCATTGTCCTAATTTGTACTGGAGAAGTGTGTGTCCTAAGGAGGCCTGAATTACTAAGATAGAAAGTATCATGCATATCCTTTGCAGGATGATCCTCAGGAACGTTAAGAGCTTCAAAGTTGTAATAATCTATCTCTGCTTCAGGACCTGTCTCAATATCAAATCCCATCCTTTCAAAGAAGTCAGAAATCTCTTTAATTGTTTGCGAAACAGGATGTAATGATCCTTTATAACTCTGAAAACCCGGAAGTGTTACATCAACACTTTCTTTTGCAAGTCTTTCGGAATTAGTTAGAGCAATTAGAGTTTGAGATGAAGATGTATATAAACTTTCTAGCTCTTCTTTTAGCTTATTGAGTAAAAG
>CEVN01022025.1_pt1 | contig 10763 bp, 4 predicted proteins | sample 427041 | NCBI WGS metagenome assembly CEVN01 (sample SAMEA2623463, study PRJEB7988) | marine metagenome | biome: marine biome (ENVO:00000447); feature: surface water layer (ENVO:00002042); material: "saline water (ENVO:00002010), including plankton (ENVO:xxxxxxxx)" | depth 5 m
TAAATATCCTACATTTGAAATATTAAAATCTTCATCAAATCTATCATGTTTAAACCAATATACTGTTTCATATTTGAAATTTTCAGTTAATTTAACTTCTGAGTAATAATCAATTTCCTGGCTTAACCCTATACCCTTTTTTTGATTTACTATAGATTGAACTAATTGGTAAGAAAATTCAAAACCACCAGAATCAAATAATCCATCAATAGAATATGCATGCGCATTAGAATTTTCAAAAGCATAATTGGTGTTCATTAATCCAATAAACCCATTAAAACTATTTATTTTTTTCTTAGTTCTTAGAATTGAAAAGTGAACTTTATTATCATTAAAAATATTTAAATCATCATAAGTGTTTGCTTGAGCCACTATAAATCCAAAATCTGCATTATTATGATTTTTAACAATAAGCTTTGAAGCTAAATCTAGCTTAGAGTAAAGTTGAACAAATTCCATCACATTATTATTTTGATATTGATAATTAATAACTTCTTTGCCAAGCCTTCTAGAATAATATAAATTAATCGGTGTATCAAACATGGCATTCTCTCTAATAAAAAAAGGTCTATTTTCCTCATAATAAGTTTCATAAGCGGACGTATTTACTTCTGCAGGGTCATCTTGAATATGCTTGAAATCAGGGTTTATAGTTAAATCCAAAAATATATTTGTTTTAATTAGATAATTAATATCTAAACCAACAGTATTATTATTTAGTTTATCATTAAAATTTGTTGGATTTGTTAATCCTACTATTTGATTATTATCATATTCATAATCTTTAAAATAAAAACCATCTGAATTGATATCAAAATGATATAAAATTGGTTTAACTACTAACTTATTTTTTACATCAAAATTCATATTATGAATTAGACCAAAATCATCTAAAAAGTTATTTTTTCTATTTTCTATTTTTTTAGACCATACATCATACGAATTTGAACTATATTTATATCTCGAAAAATTAATACCCATTGAAAGATTTTCACTATTATTAAATTGTAGATTTACTATAGGAATCTCTACTTCAATGATCCACATATCATTATGTACTCTAACAGCAGAATTCCAATTAGCATCCCAACTATCATCATAAAATCCATTATAATATTTTGAATCAGCTCTAACTCCTGAACTATTGACGGTAAAAATAAAAGCAGATTGTTTATCATTAAATGAATCTATCTCAATACTAAAATAATCTGAATCTTCTTCAAAAGTATTTTCCCAATCATCATATTCACCAGATTTAAACTTCACGGAATTCATATCATCATACAATACAATTCCAAAATAAAGTGAATTATCATTATATATTATTTTAACATTTGAAGAAACATCAGACTTTAGTTTAAAATTAGGATCAGTTTGAATAAAGTCAGATAAAAAAATAGTATTTATCCATGCATCCTCAGATAGATTGCCATCAATATTAATTTTCTCACTAGTTTTTAGAGGATAATAAACCTTTTGCAAATCATTAGAATAAATAAAAGTGCAAAATACTAATTGTAAATTAATTAATATAAATATTTGTTTCATTTTAAATACTAAATAGCGTTTATTTAAACCGAATTTATTAAATTATATAAAAATAATTTACTTTTAATTATTAATTATTTGTATATTAAACATACCGACCAGTCGGTATATTAAATTTATAAAATATTTAAGTATAAAATGAAAATTTGTGTATTAGTAAAACAAGTCTGCTCAGAAGATTCATCATTAGTATTGAATGACGATAAACTTTCTCTTAATTCTGAAGCATTAAATTTAGTAACAAATGAGCCTGATGCATATGCATTAGAAGAAGCTCTGCAGTTAAAAGAAAAAACAGAAGGCGAAGTGGTTGTTTGCTCACTTGGAAGCGAATCATCAAGACAAGTAATAAAAGACAGTCTTGCAAAAGGTGCAGACAGGGGAATTTTCATATTAAATGATGCAAAAAACAACAATCCTCTTTCTGTAGCAAAGGCTATTTCTGAAAAAATTAAAGATGAAAATTTTGACTTAATTTTATCAGGACTTCAATCAAATGATAGTGGTTTTTCTCAAATTGGTTTACTCGTAGCAGAATGCTTAAATACTTCACACGCATCTCTAGTAATGGGAACAGAATTAATAAACAATCAAACAATCAAAGTTAAACTGGAGCTTGAAAATGGCTGGTTCCAGTGGTCAGAACTTGATTTGCCTGCATCTTTAACAATTCAGTCGGGCATCAATTCACCTCGATATGCTACATTAAAAGGGATAATGTCAGTTAAAAGTAAAACTGTAGATTCATTTGAAGCAGATTGTAGCTCAGAAAATAAATATGAAGTCGTCGAAATGATGCACCCACAAAAAACAAAAGAAACAGTTACTATCGAGGGCAATCCTGATGACATTGCAACAGAACTTTTAGATGTTCTAAAAAATAAAATTAAAGTTATCTAATTATGAAAATCATTTCTTATATACAGTCTAATGAAGGTCAGATAAATAACAATTCTCTTGAAGCTTTTGCAGCTGCTCAAAAAATTTGTTCAGAAAATAATGGACAAATATATCTTTTAACTTTTGATAAAGAAGCTGCCAACAAATTAACTAGTTACAAATCAGATGGTATTATTTTAATGTCTAATGATTTACTTAAAGATTATAATCCTATTTATTTCTTACACTCTTTAGAAAATATTTATGAAGAACATTCTCCAGATTTGATAACTTTTGGCCATACCTATCAAACAAGAGATTGGGTTCCTAGACTTAGTGCAAGATTCAATATACCTTTTATTTCTGATTGCACTAATTACATAATTGAAGACTCATTAAACCTTATTAGACCAGTTTATCAAGCAAAGTTAAATGAGAAAATAAAACTTAAAACTGCAGCTATTGTATCTTTTCAATCTGGCTCATTTGCATCAGATGAGATAATTCAAGGATCATCTGAAATAAATGATAAAAATATAGATTTTTCAGGAATTAATTTATCAGTTCGCCCCGGTGAAAAATTTAGAGAATCAAGCGATGATGTAGATTTAAATAGTTCAGATATTATTGTATCTATTGGTAGAGGGATTGGGAAAGAAGAAAATATTCCAATTGCAGAAAAGCTTGCTGAAAAATTAAATGCCCAAGTTGGAGCCTCAAGGCCTATTGTAGACTCTGGATGGGTAGATCACTCTAGACAAATTGGCAGTTCAGGTCAAATAGTTTCCCCAAAACTCTATTTTTCACTAGGTATTTCTGGAGCAATTCAACACTTAGTAGGAATGAAAGGTGCTAAAAATATTATTGCCATCAACAAAGATCCAAATGCTCCAATTTTTGAAATTGCTGACTACGCAGTTGTTGGTGATCTTTTTGAAATACTACCTAAATTAACAGAAGAACTTTAAATAAGTCTTATGATATTTAATATCATTGAGCAAATACTTCTTAGTGCATTGCTTTTAGCTGCAATTTCATCTTTTACATTTGAGCTTTTTAAAAGATATAAAATTGTAATGAAAGGAACAGGATCATTTTCATTTGACAATCTACCAAAAAGGCTATACAGAGTCCTTGTTGAATTTGTTCTACAAAAGAAAGTTTTATCTCAAAGATTTTGGCCAGGCTTAATGCATGCCTTAGTGTTTTGGGGGTTTATGTTTTTTAGTATTATTACTATTGACCATTTTGTAATTGGGTACAATACACACCTTTTCAGCCATACTTTTAAATATAACTATGCACAATTTTTTGGAATACCTTGGGCTATCTTTGTAACAATTGGGATTTTATCGTTAGCATATAGACGATTTATTATTAGACCAAAATATTTAGGCGATAAAATATCTTACACATCAGGATTTGTCGCATTATTTATTACATTGCTTATGTTAACATATGTAATTGATATCCTTTATGCAGAGTTATATCCAACATCACTTGCCATAAAACTCAATTGGTGGCTACATGCAGTACTAATTTTAGGTTTTTTAATATTAATTCCTAGATCAAAGCATCTTCACTTAGTTTTATCTCCTATTAATATTTTTTTCAAACCAATCAATATGCCTGACCATAGGGCAGTTCCAATTAATATGGAAGCTGATGAAGAAGAATTAGAAAGCCTGCTTGGAAGCCTTGATAAATTAACAAAAAATCAAACTCTCGATATATTTTCTTGTGTTGAATGCGGTCGATGCACCGAAGTCTGCCCAGCTCATAGAGGAGGCGGAACTTTAGACCCTAAAAATCACTTTATATTGAATTTAAAAAATCCTTTAATGAATAATGAGCTTGATGTAGTAAAAAATATTGATGTTAATGCTGGTTGGGAATGCACTACATGCCAAGCATGCTCAGAAGTATGTCCAGTTGGTAATGAGGTTGAAAAATCCGATGAAATAAGAGCAATGCAAGTTTTAGTTGAAGGCAATGTTCCCCAAGAGTACCAAAAACTTTTCATGAATCTGCAAAATACAGGCAATACCGAAGGAGCAATGACAAGTGAAATTTCAGAAAAACTTCCGAAATTTGATGGAACTCAAGAATATGTATTATGGCTTGGATGCTTTGCAAAATATAAAATGGATCCGAAATTTACGAACTCTGTTATGAGCCTTGTCAAAATTCTTGATAGTGCAAAAAAAACATACGGAATATTAAAAAAGGAAAAATGCACAGGTGATCCTGTAAATAGACTTGGTGACAAGCTTACTTACAATATGCTAATGAATGATAATTTAGAAGAGTTGAAAATTGCTAAAAAAGTAATTACAATGTGCCCTCACTGCTCAGTAAATCTAGGAATTGAATATGCAAAATACTCAAAGATTGAATATGAGGTTTTTCATCATACACAAATCATAGAACAACTGATTAAAAATGGTGATATTAAAGTTGAACAAGCTAATAATGAAAAAGTTACATTTCATGACCCTTGCAATTTATCTCGTATGATGGATGAAGTTGAAGCCCCAAGAGAATCTATTAAATCATGCTGTAGCAATTTCTCAGAACTAGAAGAAAATGGAAAAAATACTTTATGCTGCGGTGCTGGCGGAGGATTATGGTGGAAAAAGGAAACAGAAGGAAAAACTCACTTAGTAAGAGCAAAACAAGTTGTGGATTCTGGAGCAGAAACAGTTGTAACTGGATGCAATTTTTGTTTTGGAATGATGAATCAAGGTCTTGCTCCTTTTACACCTGATACACGAGAACCAATTAAAGTAAAAGATGTAGCTGACATTGTAGCTGAAAACTTAAGGTGATTGAAACAATCCTAGATTACATACCGCTGTGGATATTTCCTCAACTATTATATATATCTGGCTTTCTAGTTTTAGTGTTAACAGTTAAACGCTGGATATCTACAAAAAAGTGACCTATCTCACAAAATTAATATAATCAAACTATCTTAATTAAAATTTTTGTTTGTATTTTTTATTTTTTTACTTACTTTCTACCTCTAGCAAATACAATTGTTTTTGCTGTTTTATGAAATTTAATAAAATGAAGTTATTACATACATAAATTAACTAGGAGGAGTAATAATGAAGCGATTACTATTAATCTTGTCGGTTTTTTGCTTTTTAATAGCTGACAGCCCTGTAGGGAACTGGAAACTTTCAGGTTTAAAAGTTGACTACATCAATATAGCGCGTATGTCTAGAACAGTAGCATTACAAGACGCATATGGTGTAGGTGTTAACGTACCTGTATCTGAAGTTCCTGGCGGAGCAGTTTTTTATCGATTAACAAATGGTCCATTTACAATGAGCCAAATTGATAATTATCCGCTTAACTTAAACGTTAACTTATATCAAGATGGAACTGGAGCTGTAGCTCAAGGTAGTTTCTATCCAGATATCGAGTTAATACCTGGAACATGTATCACATCTCCACAGATTTTCCCTGTGACAGATAATTTCACATATACTGTTGGTGATGCTACAGTTTTTCCAGCTAATAATATAATAGGTATTCCTGGCATAAATGATAAAGTAGGCTTTGCAGCTTATGGATTTGGTGTTGCTGGATCAGGTACATTTGAAGATTTCCCTTCAACTGCATCTCCTGCTCCTGTTCCTCCTGGATTCGATTACATCGTTGCTGGCTCTGCAGACTCTAATATTCCAGCAGAACAAATTCTTGGAGCAACATGCCAAACTGCTTTAGTTAGCAATGCTTGTGGTGATCTTGGTATAAGCTTAGCTGAAGACTATGATGGCTGCATGGCTGCATTAATGGGTGCTGGAGCTATCGTTGGTGATGGTTCAGGTTCATTAGAACAAGCAATTGTTGGATGTGAAATGGCAACAAATCCTGCTTATGGTGGTTCTTATGCTGGCTCTGCTGCTTATGGTGGTGCTGGATGGTTACACGGTTCAGGAACATCTGGATTTTTTGCTGTAGAAGGTTTAGGAAACTCACAAGTACCTGGCCAAGAAGATATGGCTATTGATTTCTTACTTGAGTGGAATGGAATTGATGGCGGTACTGAGGCTACTTTAGGTATAGGTGATTCAGAAGATGATTATTATGAAGATGAATATATTTGTTTGGATGCAGATGGAAATTCTATCCCTGGGTGTCATATTAATACTGATGCTGATGGTAATGAAGTTCCTGGCGCTGCATTTGATAGAATTTTTGGTTTACCATTTATTCCAATGACAAATGTTGCTGCTGACTGTCCAGTTCCTGGATTTGGTGGTCTTCAAAGACCTATTGCTGGTGATTTAACTGGGATGGTAGCAGATTTAGTTACTAGCGGTTGCTATGAGGAAGTTCAAGCTGGTGTTGTAGCTCAGTGCGATGGTGCTGGTGGTGTTGGTGCTATGGTGTTTGGTCAATGTGTAGCTGAAGCAGGTGGTGATGCATTTGCTGCAGGCTGTGCTGCTGCAGGTGTAACTGCTGCTGTTACAGGTGCATGTATTGATGCAGGTGGTCCAGCAACAGCTGAAGAAGCTGCTGCTGTAGGTTCTCCAGTAACTTGTGGTGATTTAGCTGCACAATATGATGCTGCAACTGGTGGTGATTGTGCTGCTGCTGCTGCTCTTGCAAGTGCATCTTGCGAAGACTCAAATGGTGCGTCTCTTTGTTGCTTAGCATCAGCAATTGCTAATGGTGCTACTGATACTGATGGTGATGGTGTTGGTGAATGTGATGCATTTGCTGCTGGTTTAAGTGAAGACTTCTTAAATGAGCAAGCTGTTGCTGCAACAGGTGCTGACTGCCCAACTACTGGTGTAGGTGCAGAAGCTGCTTGTATTACTTCAGTTTCAAATGGTAATGATATGTACTTACTTGACCTATCTCTTGCACCTTGGGGATATTTCTTAACATACAATGCTGCTTCATATCAACAAGCTATGGGTGCTTTAATGGCTGCAGGATATGATGAAACTACAGCTTTTGGTATGATTTTAGGTAATGATGATTTTGATGGCACAGGTGGTTATGCATGGACACTTGTTGATGATAGCTCATGGGGTGAGTTTGATCCTTCATGCTATGCAACTGGTGAAGCATGTGGTGGTAAACTTCACATGAATTTTGAGCCACTTTGTGTGCCAGTTGTTGAAGGTCGTCAAATCGTAGCAGAGTTTATTGATTTAAACGATGTTTGTAGCGCTGATGGTGACGTAAACTACACATGTACTGATACATATGGTCTTTGTACAGATATCTTAGCTGCTAATGGACTATGTCCAGCTGATGATGTTAATCAAGCGCCTGTGATTTGTAGTGAATTAATTTATGGCACATGGATGAATCCTGCAGGACAAGCTGCTTTATCAGCGGTTGGTGTTGATTTATCAGGATGTACTCCTGAAGGTTTTGGTCAACCATTTCCAAATGGTGACATTCTTCAACCAGGTGAATGTGTTGTTGGTGATGGAATTACAAACGTTGTTGACGTTGTAAACATCATTGGCCATATTTTAGGCACATTAGAGTACACATACGATCAGTGTATTGCTAATGGTTTTGATTTAGAAGATTGTGATGCAGGTCCTGTAGGCTACGAATTAGGTGGTACTGCTGGATGTGCAGCTGATATTAATACTGATGGTCAAATTAATGTTGTTGACGTAGTTGTTATCGTAGGTAACATTCTTGGAAGAGTTGCTAATGAAGATGCAACAAAAGCAACAGTAACATTAACTGATAATAGCAATATTTCAATTAAAGCTGATGGATACATCGGTGGTATTGATATGGTTGTTGAATATGAAGGTGACTTAAATATTACTTTCGCAGATAATTTAGTTGCTGAATACGTAACAAATGACAATACAGCTCGTATTGTGATGGTTAATGATTCTAGCATTGAAGATGTGTTAACTACAACTTCGGGTAAAATTACTGCAATTCAAAGTATTATGGTTGCAACAACAGACCATGAAGTACAAGATGTTCTTGTTGAAATGGGCACAGATGCTGACATGCCTTATGCATTCAAAGTATCTGCAGCATATCCAAACCCATTCAATCCAACTACTAAATTCTCTCTAGAATTAAATACAGTTTCAGATATTTCTGTTAAAGTATATAATCTTCTAGGACAATTAGTAGATGTGGTTGCTGAAGGTACTTATAGTCCAAAAACTTATAGTTGGACATGGAATGCTGAGAATCTTGCAAGTGGTGTTTATTTAGTAAAAACTACTGTAGGAAATTCAGTTCATAAACAAAAAATAATGTTATTAAAATAATTTAGTTAAAATATTTTAATCCTTTTAAAAGGGCCCTTTTATAGGGCCCTTTTTTATTATTTTATTTTATAAATCATTTCTAGTAAATTTTAAATATATGAATACTCAATTTATAAAGAACTTATGTGTATTGTTTTTTACATGCTCTTTCCTGTTTTCAGCAATTATTAAAGGGGTTGTAAATAATAAAGAAACAGGCGAGCCTCTTATTGGGGCAAATGTTTTAATTGAGCAAACAAACCAAGGAAGTGCAACTGACGTTAATGGATCATATCTAATTGACAATGTTAAATCGTGCTCAGAATGTATATATACATTAAAAGCTTTATATATTGGATATGAAGAATATACAACAACGATTAAAGTTTTAAATGAAAATGATATTAATCTTAATTTACTCCTCTCTCCTACTTCATTAGAAGTTGAAACAACTAAAGTTACAGCCAAAAAAAGAAGAGATAAAGTTACTGATGCTCCAGCAGCTATTGAACTTGTTAGTGCTAAAGATATTAAAAAAGAAGAATCAACTAATCTAGGATCATATTTAAAGGGAATTAAAGGAGTTGATTTCACATCTAGCGGTGTAAACAACTATAGTATATCAGTAAGAGGTTTTAACAGTAGTTTTACATCCAGACTACTCACATTGACTGATGGCAGAATAGCAAACATACCCGCCTTAAGAGTAATAAATTATAGTACAGTTCCTCAATCAAGTAAGGATATTGAAAGTATCGAGATAGTTCTTGGTCCATCATCAGCATTATATGGAGCTAATGCCCATAGTGGAGTTGTTAATATTATTTCAAAATCACCTGCTGACTCTGAAGGTCTTGATGTAAGTGCTTCTGGGTCAATTGGGGATAATAGAAACTTATATAAATACTCAGCAAGATGGGCAAATAAAATTAATGATAAATTAAGCTTCAAATTATCTACTGAGTATTTACAAGCAAATGAATGGGAGTTTATTGCAGAACAAGAATACAAAAATCATTTATATCCATGGAGTGGTAATTCAGGAGCTACTGTTGATGGAAAAGATAATAATGCATATAACGAATATTTACCATCAAGTGGAGGTATTGATTCGTTCAGTCAAGCAACTCAAAAAACTGCATTTAGAAATTACTTAGATATTGATCCAAATGATGGAAATGAATTCAATCCAGAAATTGATATAGAGTACAATGAAATGGTTCAAGATCCAAATGAATGTCAGGTTGGACAAACATTAATTAATGGCCAACTTGCTCTTTATAAATGTGACCCCGTAACTAAATATATTGGAAATGGCGACCCAAATGATACTGGTGATCCAGATGGTGATGGTTTCATGGGAGAAGATTGGTTTAATGGATATGATGATGATGGAGATTGCCCCGGTGATACTAATGGAGATGGGATTGTTTGTGGACCAAATGATGTTGGAGTTGATGAAGATTACTTTTTTGCTGATGGAATTGATAACGGTGGAAATGAAATTTGCAATAATATAGATACAAATGGTGATGGTATAATTTGTGGACCTGGTGATTTTGGTGTAGATGAAAACATTGATTCTGAGCAAGATAAATGGATTGATGGCGTTGATAACAATGGCAATGGACAAGTAGACGAACCTGAAGAAAGGTTTAGTAATACTCCTAGTAAATTCAATCTACCTGATTGGCATTATGACCTTGATTTCAACAACATTATCGTTAATAATGGTAGGCAGAATGAAACTATTAATGGAGAAGATAATGTATGGTTCTCTAATGAAGACCCTCATTTACGTGGAGCACATTATTATGATGAAGAAAAAGTAGAACTTATTTTTGATGTTTTTCATCATGACTATGGACCAGATGGAATTCCAGGAGACAATAGCTGGATTGATGTAGCTGGCAATGCTCAGTTCTACCCTATGGAAGGAGGAAATACTCTTACAACAAATGGAGATGACAATGGAGCACCTCTTCCATCAGAAGGTTGCTTCCATAATGAATTCCTTGGTGATTTTGATGGTTTGTGTACTACTGATATGTGGAATGGCAGTTCATTTTATGATTTAGG
>CEVN01158692.1_pt1 | contig 10759 bp, 9 predicted proteins | sample 427041 | NCBI WGS metagenome assembly CEVN01 (sample SAMEA2623463, study PRJEB7988) | marine metagenome | biome: marine biome (ENVO:00000447); feature: surface water layer (ENVO:00002042); material: "saline water (ENVO:00002010), including plankton (ENVO:xxxxxxxx)" | depth 5 m
ATTTTAAATATAATAAATTTTTTATTTAAATTATTTCTTTTAGGATTTGATAGAACTTCATATTTTCTCCAATCAGTAAGTATTTTGAATGGAGACTGATAATGATGATTTCCATTAAACTCAAAAACAATATTCTTCCCATTTATATTTTGATAATAATCACATCTAAAGGGTTGTCCTAATTTTTTTCCATCTTTAATTTCACTTACATTAAGTTCATTTCTTCCATTTCCTCCTTGAAATTTCTTACCGAAAAAAACCTCCAGACACTTGCCTAGGCCATGCTCTATACCACCAAATTTTTCTTTAAACTCATTATCTGATTTTACTTTCGCAATTTTTCTATATACATGAACTCTATCGACTATATTTGTTTTCGGATTAGGTTTTATTTTAATCATTTGCCTATATTATCTATACTTTTTTCTGATGCTAAATAAATACAACTTTCACAATTTTCATTGTACTCGGGTGTTTTGTCACTTTCTAATGTCGCTTTCATATCTTTGATTTTTTTAGGTATCCATGATGGATCAGATGTATAAGCAATAAGTGTAGCTGTGAAATTAATTTTATTATCAAATTTTTCATAAGATTTCTCTCCATTACAAACCAAAAAATAAGTAGTGTCTGAAACTTTAAAATCCATTTTTCTTAAAATATGAACATAGATATCCATTTGTCTTTTATAGCCTTGGTGATATTGATTTTCTAAATAAGACTTTGTTTTAACTGGTGTGTTGCTAGATTGAGCTTTATAGTCAACAACTACTAATTCTTTTTTATCTAAATCATACCAAACATCATCTATTCCACCTTTGATAAAGAGATTTGTTTCTTTATCTAAATAAGAAATGCCACTTGATAAAGATTGTCTCCATTTATCAATATCAGTATGATCAAAAGGTATGAAATTTAATTTATATTCTTTCATTATTGGATGGGGTGTTTTCTCTTTTCTATGTTTATCAAATTCTTTTTTTAATAAATCATCTACTGCTGAATTTAGTGCCCAACCAGGCATACTTGGCTCTTTTAAACCTTTTACTCGATCTAGATAAAAACATCTTGGGCAATCAATAAAATTACTAAATTTGGATCTACTTATTGTGAAAGGCTCATTAGAACCTTTTTGGTACATTGAGTTCTTTTTAGACCTAAATCCTTTTGAAATTAATTCATCTTTCATAAGTACTTTTTATCAAATTAATATTTATAAAAAACTATATTATGGAATAATTTTTAAAATACTCATTTTTACATTACCCCAAGAAGAGATTAGTTTGCCCTTAAACTTTATTTGACATTCGCCTATACTTGTTTGGCATTTTTCTAAAATATATTTTTTTGAACTACGATCTGCTTTTTTCATTGTTACTTCAATTCCTGTTTGATTAGAAAATAATGATTCTAATGAGTGATAATTGGTAATACACATTTTATCTTCTTCACAAAAACCTAACCAACCTTTTACTTTAATTTCTTTATTAATCATGCTGTCGATATCTAAAATTAAATCATTAACCGTGAAATATTTCTCTTCTGATTGCTTCTTTTCCTCTGAAATTGATTGCTTCTTTTCCTCTGAAATTAATTTATCATTTTTCCATTTCCCTTTTAATGCTGTTCCATTTTTTTTTACATAAGTTCCTTTTCCGCTCTTAAGATCATTTTCAAATTCTCCTTGATATGAATCGCCATTGGGAAATTTACTAACTCCAAAACCATTTTTTTTTCCAAGTTTAAAATTTCCTCTATAGGTTTCTCCATCTTTCCATTCATAAAAGCCTTCTCCATGCAAGTATCCATTTTCAAAATTTCCTGTGTAAAAATCTCCACCCTTAAACTTGAGATTTCCTTTACCGTGGTATAGATTATCTTTAAATTCACCAGAATAATGTTCCCCATCTTCCCATTTCATAGTTCCACGACCGTTTTTACTTCCATTTTCAAAGTTACCTTCATAATAGTTTAAAGGTTCTGTCAAAAAACCATAACCATGAGGTTTTCCGTTTTTAAATTCACCTTTATAACTGTATAAACCCAAACAATTCATTGTCATTGAACTACAAAATGAAAAATAATTACCTTTACCATGGTATTTTTTATTTTTAAATTGTCCTTCATACTTTAAACAGTACTCTTTATTTTTGAGAATTTCTTCTAACTCTATATCAGTACTATTTGAAAAAAAATTTCCGTTCTCAGTAACAGAATCTCTTCTTAATGATTTTATATCTTTATAATAAATTTTAAGAATTCCTTTGCCATTAATGCAATCCCCTTCTATACATTCTCTTTCTGCTTTTTCTGCTCCAAAACTTACATTAAAAAATAATAAATAAAGAACTGTGATAAGTAATTTTTTTTTCATTGCAAAACTATAATTTCTAATCTCTCTGTATGCAAGTCTGGCACAGGTTATCCTATAAAATCCTAATGAATTTAATTAATTTAGTTTTGTTTTCTTCCATATTAAATAATTTAAAATCCTAAAATAAAAACTAAAATTTAAATTATTTAATTGATTAATATCCGAATTAAAATTTTTCAAAATTTTATTATTATCAAAATCTTTTAATTTGTAAGCTTTAAGTAAATCATTGAAAGACTTAATATAATATTTCTTAATAATATTTTCAGGGTTTCCAGGTCTAGCTATTTTTTTTTTTGTTAAATAAGACTTTGGTAAGTGCATAGAAATAAAATTTCTTAGCATATATTTAGAATATCCATTTTTCATAAAATACTGAAAATCGTGTGAGTATACATACTCAACAAATTTATAGTCTACGAAAGGAGAGCGATTTTCTATACTGCAACTCATTGAGACTCTATCTTCTTGTCTCAATATATGAGGCAAGTCTCTTACTAACAAATGATTAATCATAAATTTCTTAAAGAATTTATTAGAACTAATTTTTGTGGGATTATAGTATTTTAAGTTCTCTTTTAATTTAACTTTTCTTTTTAAAAAATTAAATGGCTCGAATGACTCTATATCATTCCCAATTTTGTATCTTTTTTTATAATTTTTAATTTCCTTTTCAAAAAAATTCAATTTCTGGCCTGTGCAAAATTCAATATTTTTAATAAAACTTTTATTTAATTTTTTCTTTTTATTATTTAAATATTGATAAATATATGGAATATACATTCTCTTGTATCCACCTAAAACTTCATCACCACCCTCACCAACCATAATAACTTTAAATCCTTTTTCTTTTATTTTTTTTCTTAAAAGATATTGGTTTACGAATGACATTGAACTTATTGGCTCATCTTGAAATTCAATAATTTTTTCAATTGTATTACTATTGTACATTTTTTCCACATTACAAAATTCATGGTTTAGATTATTTTTCCTAATAAAATCTTTAATATAATTACTTTCATCATTTGGGTTATTTAATTTTAGACTGAATGCTTTATAATTTTTATAATTTAAATTTAAAGACATTTTTAAAATTGAAGAACAATCTAATCCACCAGATAATGTGAATGCGATTGGCACATCCGATCTTAAATGAATTTTTAGATTACTTAAAAAATTTTTTTGAAATTCTTTTTTGTTATATGAATTATTCCGATTGTAACTTAATTTCCAATATTTTTTTATTTTTAAATTTTGCTTTTTTATTATCCCAATTGAACTTGCTGGGAAAGAAAAAATATTCTTATAAAATGTTTCATTTGTATCATCACACCATCCTCTTAAAAGGTATTTAAAAACAGTATTTTTATTTTCTGATAATTTAATTCCCAATCTTTTATAAACATAAATAATATCTTTGATTTCTGAACTAATAATAAAATTAGATTTAATTCTTGAATAATATAGTGGTTTTTGACCAAAATGATCTCTAAGCAAAATAATTTCTTTTGTGTGATCGTCAAATATCACTATGCTAAACATTCCTCTAAGTTTTTTTACAAAATTTTTACCATATAATTCATATGATCTTAATATTACCTCTGTGTCTGAATTTGTTTTAAATTTACACCCCTTCTTTATTAATTCTTTTTTTAATTCTAAATAGTTATAAATCTCTCCATTAAAAATAACTTTAATTTTATTATCTTCACTTAAGAAGGGTTGGTCTGCATTGCTGGTTAAATCAATTATAGAAAGTCTTCTAAAAATTATCGAATAATTTAATTCATTTAAAGTTTTAATTTTATCTGGTCCACGGTGTTTGTTTATTTTTGATAGGCTTATGAAAATTTTTCTTAAATTCTTATTTCTAGCATTATTGCCTATAAATGAAACGAAACCACACATTATTTATTTGTAGTATATATAATTATTGAATATTATTTTTTTTTGTAAACACCTTTGCTAATATAATCTAAGTTTGGATTAATATCTTTATTAATTACATCATAAAATAAAAAATAATGCTTCATTGTTTCATATGACTCGTTTTTTCCATTTTTAATTAGGTAATTTAATTTTTTCTTAATATTTTTATTAACACCTTGAAAAGTGCCTATAACCCAGTTTGTACCTTCTCTAGTAGGACCTGAGATAGGATAAAGAGTAGACAAGATAGGTTTCCAGCCATGCTTTATCATCATTAATTCAAAGCTATTTAATGTAAAGTATCTATGATGATTATGATTAAAATAATGCTTCGATGTAGATCTAGGATATCCTCTTCCCTCTAAAACTAAAATACTATTTTTTTTTGATGCTTTTGCGCAAATTTTAAGAATTTTATTAGGATCGTAACAATGTTCTAAAGAACCAGCAATTAAAATCAAATCAAACGATTTTCTTTTTAACTTCATATCCTCACATCTTTTGACCTCAATTGGTAAATTATATTTTGATTTTCCATACTCTACATAAAATTTTTCTGGATCATAACCTTCAGCTTTCCAGCCATCCTTTAAAAAAGGCATCAGCATTAATCCAGATGAACAACCTACATCTAACATTTTACCCTTTTTCATTGATATGTTTTTTTTTAAAAATTTAAAAATTTTATTTCCTCGACTCAATTGATCTTTGAGAAATCTTTTTGAAGGTTTAACATCTGAATACATTACTTTTCTATAAAATTCGCTATAAAATCGATCATAAAAATTTTTTTCAAATCTTGGGTTTTGATACAAGAAACCACAATTTAAACAACATACAACTGGCAAAACTCCAAATCTATTATTATTCCAACTTATTTTTTTTTTTAATATTTTTCTTTTTGATGAACCACAAACATCGCAATTAATATCTTTATATTTAAATTTTTTATTTATTTTTAAGTATGCTAGATACTTTGAAACTTCTTTTTTATTCATTGAAAAACATTATTTATTAAATGGCATTATTAGTAAATTTTATATATTTGATTATATTATTAATTTAATATATCAAGAATAAAATAGAATTTAAAATTATATGAAGTTTAAAAATAGTTCTTGGAATTTCAGAAATAAAGTACCAAAAATCTTTAGTTCCCATATAAAAAAATCAATTCCTTTATATTCAGAGTCTCATAATTTAATGGCTAATTTAAGTGACTTTTTTCTTAAAGAAAAATCAAATTGTATAGATATTGGGTCCTCAACAGGAACATTATTAAATATGATAGCAAATAGGCATAAAAATAAGAAAATAAATTTTTACGGAATTGAGATTGTTAAAGAAATGATAAAACAAGCAGAAAAAGAAAATAAAAGATTTAAAAATAAAATCAAATATTTAAATAAAGATGTAAAAAAAATACAATTTCCAAAGTCTGATTTAATTATTTCTTGCTACACTATTCAATTTATTGAACCTAAATATAGACAACAATTAATTAACAAAATATATAAATCTCTTAACTGGGGAGGTGCATTTATAATGTTTGAAAAAATAAGAGCCTCAGATGCAAGATTTCAAGATATTTATAGCCTTCTGTATAATGATTTTAAACTTAATAATAAATTTAATGAAAAAGAAATAATAAATAAATCTAGAAGTTTAAAAGGTGTATTAGAACCTTTTTCAGATTTTGGTAACTTAGGATTGTTAAAAAGATCTGGATTTAAAGATATAGTAACCGTTTTTCACTGGATATCTTTTAAAGGATATCTTTGTATAAAATAAATCATAAAAAATATTAATTATTATTCAATATTTCTATAAATTCTTCTTTTTGAATTGAATGTTTTTCATTTTCAGAACTTAAAACATAAAAATTTTTTGTTTCAAAACTTTTTTTAAAGTGATTTACAAATTTTCCATCAAAGCAACAAGGGTCATTATTATTATATACTTGGAAATGCTTTCTATTAATTTCTAGGTTTTCATCTAGTGTATTTAAAGTGTACAAATCAATATAATTCAAATAATTAAAAATTTTAGATTCATAATATTCCCAGTCACCTAAATTTTTCTTATTTACCCTATATACAAATGGGATTGTTCCTGCAAAAGAAATGCTTTTATTAATTTCAGTTATTATGCTTGGTAAAACGGTCGAGTACCAACCTCCTCCGCTAATGCCTATCATTATTACTTCTGTATAATTATTTTCATTTAGTATTTTTTTTATTAAGTAGTAATTTCCACTTAACATTAAGCTTAAAGGTTTTTTATTTGAAAACTCTTGATCAAAAAAATCACTATAGATTTCATGAGATCTTGGATCAACACCTGATTTAATGTTTGGAAAATTCAATTCCTTCTTTTTCATTAAGTTAAATGATCTACCCGTCATATTTAAATATAAAATGTCATAACAATTTGAAAATAAGTAATCTGTAATCTCTTTAAAATAGTTTAATTTATAAGCACCACCATCATGTCCTTGATTATAAATTAGTAATTTTTTACTTTCACATGTATCGCTTGAAAAATTCATCATTCCATAATGAGCAATTGAGTAATAATTTACTTTATAAAGAATAATATTATTATCACTTATTTTGTTATTTATTTTGTATCGTTTTAAAAATTTACTATTCTCAAACTTTTCTAATTTAATTTGGCTTTCATCAAGAATAAAATCTTTTTTAATAAGTTTTCTTAATTCATTTAATTCTTCTTTATTTTTTTTTGTAAATTTAAAACTACTTTTTAAGACTAAAGATGTATTAATTTCATCAATTTTTGAGTTAAAATCGTTTTGCATTTTGATTATATCGTCTTTTTGCTCTATGTATTTATATGGAAAAATATACTTTTTAATTTTAGTCTTTAAGTCTTCTGGAAATTTTTTTTTGAAATTTGCATAATTGCCAGTATTTATTACCGAGTTAACTAATAAATAAACAATTATCAAAGATAAAAAAATTATTAAATATTTTTTTTTCATTAATCTATTTTACTTTTTAGGTAACTTAATTTACATATCAAGTTTATTGTTTATGCAATAAAATAATATAATGGCTAAAGAAAAAGTTATAAAGTTTGGGAAAATTAAAATAGGCGAAGATTATCCACCTAATATAATTGTTGATCTAGGCATAAATCACTCTGGTTCTATAGATAAAGCAATTTACCTAGTTGATTTGGCACTTAAAAATGGTGCAAAAATAATCAAACATCAAACACATATTCCAAGTGAAGAAATGTCAGTTGAGGCAAAAAAAATTATACCTGGAAATGCCAAAGTGTCAATTTATGAAGTAATAAAAAAATCATCATTATCCTATAACCATGAAAAAAAATTAATGAATTATATTAATCAAAAAGGTGGAGTTTTTATAAGTACACCTTTCTCAAAACAGGCAGTCGACAGATTGGTAGAATTTAATATTCCTGTTTTTAAAATTGGATCGGGCGAATGTAATAATTATCCTTTGGTAGAATATATTTGTAAAAAAAAAAGACCAGTCATCTTAAGCACTGGAATGAATGATATAAAATCTATAAAACCAGCTGTAAAAATTATCAAAAAATTTAAAATTCCTTTTGCTTTGTTACATTGTACGAACATATACCCTACGCCGCCAAAACTTGTAAGACTAGAAGCAATGCAAGAATTAAAGAAAAACTTTCCGAATGCAATTATAGGTTTGTCAGATCATACTGAAAGTATTTATACATCTTTAGGAGCTGTAGCACTTGGAGCATCTATTATCGAGAAACATTTTACTCATAATAAAAAAGCTAAAGGCCCAGATATGACAGCTTCACTTGATCCAAAGGATTTAAAAGATCTTATTGAAGGTTCTAAAACCATATATGAATCGCTTAAAGGTCCAAAGAAAGCTATTAAAGAAGAAGAAAAAACAATAGCTTTTGCATTTGCATCAGTATCAGCAATTAAAAATATAAAAAAAAATGAAAAACTTAGTTCTGAAAATATCTTTCCTATTAGACCAGGTAATGGTTATTATAAAATTAAAGATTATAAAAAACTTATAGGAAAGAAAGCTAAAAAAAATATTGTTAAAGGTCACCAAATAAAAAAAAATGATGTATGAAAAAAATTATTTTTCTAACAGGAACTAGAGCTGACTATGGAAAGATCAAATCTGTTATTCAAATACTAATTAATTCTAAAAAATATAAAATTTACATTTTTGTAACTGGTATGCATCTTTTAAATAAGTATGGCAAAACTTATATTCAAGTTTTGAAAGACTTTAAAAGTAAAGTAAAAATTTTTTTATCAAAAAATCAATTTAAAAATGAAAATCAAGATATTATATTGAGCAAAACAATTAATAATTTCTCAAAATATGTTGATAAAATAAAACCAGATTTAATTGTTGTTCATGGTGACAGGTTAGAAGCTCTAGCAGGCAGTGCTGTAGGAACTTTAAAGCAATATTTAGTTGCTCATATTGAAGGTGGTGAAATTTCAGGAACTGTGGATGAGCACATGAGACATGCTATATCAAAGCTTTCACACATACATTTTGTTGCAAACTCAAGTGCTAAAAAAATACTTACAAATATGGGTGAAAGTAAAAAATCTGTATTTGTTGTTGGAAGCCCTGATTTAGATCTGATGTCTTCGAATAAAACTCCAAATATTTCAATTGTAAAGGAAAGGTACAATATTCAATTCAAAGATTATGCAGTGGCAATATTACACCCTAATACATTAAATTTAAAACATCTTCCAAAAGAGGTCAAAGTTTTTTCAAATATAATTATGAAAAGTAAATTAAATTATGTTGTTATTTATCCAAATAATGATCCTGGTAGTGACTATATAATAAAAAATTATAAAAAAACTTTTAATAAAAATAAAAAAATAAAATTATTAAAATCTATGAGATTTGAATATTTCATAAGTCTTTTGAATAATAGCAAATTTATTATTGGAAATTCTAGTGTAGGAATAAGAGAAGCTCCATTCTTGGGTAAAATAGCAATAGATTTGGGTGATAGACAAAAGTTTAGATCAAAAAATCCAAATGTTAAAAATTTTAAGTTTGAAGAAAAAAAAGTAATAAAATTTATAAAAAATTTTAAAAATAACTCAATTAAATCAAAAGAGTTTGGTGATGGAAAAAGTTCACTTAAAATAAATAAAATTTTAAATAGTAAAAGTTTTTGGAAAATTGATATTCAAAAACATTTTAAAAGGAATTTTACCAATTAACTTCGTAATCAATCTTGTATTTAGATAAAGTTTTCCTTAGTTTGCTAAGATCTATGTCACAATTTTTATAACCATTAATAATTGTATGCAAATAAGTGGAATTTGGTTTTTTAATATAATAAACATTCTGAACATAAACTAAAACTTTTTTTCTTTTTAAAAAAAAATATTCTTTTTGATAATAATTATAATCAACACCTTCATATCCATCTAGTTCCTTTTCATCATTTTTTGTAATATTCCAAAGAGCTCCATAAACTTTAGATCTTTTGTTTTTAACAATATTTGCATGACCATAAACAGAATAATTTGTTTTATGGCTGAAACATAGTTTGAAACCATTCAAATTATATTTTTTTAAATACTTAGCTCCTTTGCATCTATTTTTCATTTGCTGATGATTCAAATTACTTCCGTATGCGAAATAAAGCATTTTTAATCTCTAGTAACTATTTGAATTTTTTTTTCGCTTACAAAACTCAATATTTGAGATGCACAATTTTCAATCCTATCTTTTTTTGATGATCTTAGAACTATAGATACGCCAAGTTTTCCTGCATGAAAAAATGGATAACTACCAATTTCAACATCTTTATTGTCATTTTGAACTTTTGTTAAAGAACTTGCAATTTCACTTTCAACTGTTTTCAAACTAATAGTTTTACTTAATATTGGATCTCCGCCAACTATATCGTTTGTTAATCCACCCAACATAGATTTTAAAATTGAAGGCACTCCAGGCAAACAGTAAACATTTTCTACACTAAAGCCAGGAGCCCCACTTGTAGGGTTTAGAATTAATTTTGCATTTTTTGGCATCCAAATCATTTTTTGTCTGCCTTTATTAAACTCTCCTGGTTTATAATATTGCTCAAGAATTTTGTAACCTTCTTTATGAATTTCATAATCAATATTAAATGCTTTTGATATAGATTGAGCAGTTATATCGTCATGTGTAGGTCCAATTCCACCCGAGGTAAAAACATAATCAAGTTTTTTTCTTAATGTATTTACAGTATTAACAATTATATTTTCTTCATCTAGTATTACTCTTACTTCCTGAACCTTTACACCAATAGAATTTAACCATAATGCTAAGCAACTTGTATTTATATCCTTCGTTCTTCCAGATAAAATTTCATTACCTATTATAATTATACCAGCTAATATTTGTTTTTTATCTGTCATTAAAATATATAAATAAATTATTA
>CEVN01142386.1_pt1 | contig 10746 bp, 6 predicted proteins | sample 427041 | NCBI WGS metagenome assembly CEVN01 (sample SAMEA2623463, study PRJEB7988) | marine metagenome | biome: marine biome (ENVO:00000447); feature: surface water layer (ENVO:00002042); material: "saline water (ENVO:00002010), including plankton (ENVO:xxxxxxxx)" | depth 5 m
GCTTCTGTAGAAAAAGCAAACTCTGGACATCCAGGAATGCCTATGGGTATGGCAGAAGTAGGTACAGTCTTATTCAAAAATGTGCTAAAAGTTTCAAATAAACAACCTAACTGGATCAATAGGGATAGGTTTGTTTTAAGCGCAGGCCATGGTTCGATGCTACTTTATAGTTTGCTTCATTTTAATGGATTTGATATTTCCCTTGAAGATATAAAGCAATTTAGACAACTAAATTCTAAAACTGCTGGTCACCCTGAAGTTGAAACTTCATTAGGAATTGATATAACTACCGGACCTCTTGGCCAAGGATTTGCAACTGGAGTTGGACTAGCTTTAGCAGAGTCCTATTTGTCTGAAGTTTTAGGAAAAGACATTATTGATCATTATGTTTACGGCATAGTCTCTGATGGAGATTTGATGGAAGGAATATCTTTTGAAGCTGCAGAGTTAGCTGGAGTATGGAAATTAGGAAAATTGATATATATATTTGACGACAACAATATTTCTATAGATGGGAATGTCGACAAAGTATCTATTACTAATCAAAAGAAAAAATTCGAATCCGTTGGGTGGCAAGTTTTAGAAGTTGACGGTCATAGTGAAGTAGAAATTGAAAATGCTATAGATTTATCAAAAAAAGAAATAAACAAGCCTTCCTTAATAATAGCAAAAAGCACAATTGGAAAATTTGCACCAAATAAACAAAATACAAGCTCAATTCATGGTGCTCCTTTAGGGAGTGAGGAAATGCAATTATTTCTAGGAGAAATTGGCTGGGAAGGAGATCCTTTCGAGCATAGTAATGATATTTATGAATATTTTGCTGAAAAAAGATTAGAAGATGATAAATCTTTTGAAAAATGGAATTCAAATTTAAATAATAAATTAACAAATGATGGATCATTTAAAAAACTATGGGAACAGTTTGAAAAAAATGAATTAAATTTTCCAGAAAGTTTTGAAATTCAAGATGCAGCTACACGTGTTACTGGCGGTAATTATATGAAGTTGATTGGTTTAGATAATAAATTTGTTTTAGGGGGTTCAGCTGATCTCGCTGCATCAACTAAGCAAATAATTAGTGATGAATCATATACAAGTAAAAATAGAAGTGGGCAAAATATTGAGTTTGGAATTAGAGAACACAGTATGGCTGCAGTAGTTAATGGAATAAGTCTTCATAGCAATTTATTTGCTTTCGGTTCTACTTTTTTAGTCTTTTCAGACTACATGCGTCCAAGCATCAGGTTGGCTTCACTAATGAATTTAAATTCTGCATATATATTTACACATGATTCAATATATCTTGGAGAAGATGGCCCAACACACCAACCAATAGAACACCTCATGTCTTTGAGGCTAATTCCAGGGCTAGATGTTATAAGACCTTCTAACAGTATTGAAACAATATTTGCTTATAAGTATTTATTTTCTAATACAAAAAATCCTAAAGCTCTTTCACTGACAAGACAAAATTTGAAATTTTTAAATTATGATGTCACCTATTCAGATTTTCTAAATGGTGGTTTTGTCATTTCCAAAGGGAAGGATTTAACTATTTTTGCATCCGGCTCAGAAGTTAATTTAGCATTGGAAGTAAAAGAAATGCTTAAAGAATTTTCAATTCAAATTGTAAGCGTTCCAATACTAAACAAATTGACTCCTGAAATATCTAAGTCATTAAATAACAATAAATTTATCTTTACCATTGAGTTAGGTAAGTCTGCAGGATGGTCAGATTATATTGGTAATATAACAGAATCCTTTAGCGTTCAGACTTTTGGTAAATCTGCACCAGAAAAAGATTTAGCAGAGTTTTTTAAGGTTAATGCAGAATCTATTGGAGAAAAAATTAGAAACTATCTTAGCTAACAGCCTGTATATGATTTCATCTCTGATTTAGTTCTTGCCCCAGCGACACCATCTGGAATTAATCCAACTTTTCTTTGGAAGGCTTTAATAGCTTCTCTGGTATAGGATCCCATTTTTCCATCAATAATTCCTGGATTAAATCCGTTGTTCGCTAGATAAGTTTGAATATCAGAAATTGAGTCAAGTTTTGCTGATCTATTATCTCTTGCTATGCAAGTATTTTCACTTTTACAACCTGTATATGCCCTCATTGCAGCTTTAGTTTTATTCCCAGCTATTCCGTCTGCTAAAAGTCCATTCTCTTTTTGGAAGGCAATAATTGCGTTTTTAGTTTTTGGACCAGATTGACCATCAATTGGTCCAGGATTAAACCCATTGTTGGAAAGAAATTGCTGAATGTCTAAAGTTGAATTGATAACTAGAGAACTGTTGTTTTGGGGTATGCATGCGTCATTACCCGCATTAGGATTTGAAACAGCTGTTGATGAAGCTTCAGTTACTTCACCACCATTTGCTGTCCATCCTGTCTGGAATGGATTAGCATCAAATACTGATGTTGGGACGAGTGATTTTTCAACTAATTTATTGACAATATACGAAACTTCTCCAATTGTTATTTTTCGACTTGGACAAAATTTATCGCTTAAGTCACTACATGCCGGCATTATATCGTTTGCTGCAAGTACATTTATTTCATTTGTCCACTTACTTGCACCTTCATCAGAATACTTATCAACTGAACCACTAAGATTTTCAGTTGTTCCAGCTCTTATAGATTTAACAAGTAAACAAGCAAGTTCATCTCTAGAAACAGTTTCGGATGGTTGAATTTGAAATGGGCTACCAAAACAAATTTGCATTCCATAATAAGGCAAGGCATTAGTTGCTTGTTGGTAAATACTTTGATCATCATCACTATATGCATTTGGTGCATCAAGAGAGACTCCACCAACCACAGATACAACTGCTGCAGCTTCTTCTCTTGAAATTGTTTTTGCTTGACATGCACTTGATGTTTCATTACAAACATTCAAAAGTCCTGCTTTTGATAAGTAATTTAGTCCACTGGAAGAAGTTGCATACTGTGGAGTGTCACCTGTTGAGCTTGATGAATTTTCAACAGCAGCGGTTGAGGTATTATTTGCAGTAATGGGCCCTATATTTAAATTCGAAACATCAGACTGACTTGAAGTTTTGAAATAATGAGAAGTGAACCCTAATTGTGATTTAATATTTCTACCAGATTTAGTTACAGTTTTAGCAGAGCCATTTTTAAAACCTTTCATTGTTACCTGTAAAGCAGCACCAGACTCTGAAACAGAAGATACATAAATATCTGTAACTGCATCAAAGCATGGTGTCTCACCACAAAGAATATTTTTTGATAGCTGATAAGAGCTGAAGTCATATGACCACGCAGCTTTGGGATTTCCAACTCTGTTGTCAACTGACCATGGATCATCAACAGTTTTTAAATATGGCCATGCAGTAGCAGAACCAAATCCAACTACATTATCATTTGTTTTTCCACCAGTAGATGATGAATAAAACGCTTGAACAACAGTGCTCTCGGTGTATCCTCCATCATACGTTATAACTTTTCCAGAGGTATTATTTACAGCTTGTACCCAGTTAGGTCCAGCAATTTCTTTAAGATAACCATAATAATATTGACTAGATGCTGTAGAGCCGATATGGCACCAGCAATAACTTTTTCTAGTGCTTGATAATCCAGCATCAATATCGGTTTTTTCAGAAGGAATATCACGTTTTAAATACTGAAAGACAGCATAGCTTCTACCAACTAAAGCTTGAGCTTCAAGTGCTTTCACATTCCAATGTGATGGCATCTCAGCTAATCCGTAAAGGTATTTTTCAATATTCACTGCTAACGAAACGTGAAAGCCACTTGATACACCTTTGTTTCTTAACTTGAGAACCCCATGTTTATGTTCTCTTGGACCAACTCTGATTCTTCCACCATCAGACCACCTAATTCCAATATTGCATGATGCAGGAACTTTTGATAGTAAAGGATGTCCAGTAAGGTAGCAATTCCCATTCGAATAAATTATATTTATTGTTGCACCACCAGATATTTTCAATGGACCAAAGTTTGATTCACATGGTCCGTCAGAATTTGCATCTGACTTAATTTTGTTTAAAGTCTCATCATTTATTGTTCCTGTTTGACCTATGCCGACAGAAGCTTGATAACTTTTAAGAGCATCAGCAGTCCTATCACCATATGCACCATCTATAGTACCTGGGTCAAAACCCCTTGAAGAAAGAAATGCTTGCACCCCTGCTACTTGTGGTAGGTTTTCCTGGCATATAAATAAGGTTGGAGGACTTGAAGAAGGAAGAGTAGTCAAGCTTATTGATTTTGCATTTCGAGCTAATCCAACCCATAGCGCATTACTATTTGTTGATATATCTGGTGAGGATAAGCTAATTTCTGACAATTTTTTTACAGAAGTACCTTGAAAATAGTAAGTCACAACCTCATTAGAATTACATGAACTTGTATTTGAACAAAAATCAGCTCCTAGCTCAGTCAATCCTTTTGAGCCATACTGGCTAAGCCCAACTCCATGACCCCAACCACTCCCTTGGAATGTGAAAGAAACAGAACTGTAGCTTCTCATGGCTTGTCTCGTTGCAGGACCCACTTGACCATCTGCTGTAAGGCCTACAGTTTTTTGAAAGCTTTTAATTGCTCCATCAGTTCTAGAACCACTAAGACCATCAATTGGACCAGGGTTAAACCCATTACAGCTTAGAAATGTTTGAATTTCTTTTAAGTTATTTAAGGGTGCTACGGCATTGTCTACACAGTTGAGAGTTACACTTGTCGGTAATTCAAATGCCATTGCAGGTTCATTTTGTGAATTAATTAAAAAAGTTGTTGCAAAAAATGCAATAACAAAAATAGAAAATTTTATCACACCCTGTTTCATTATTTCATTTTAGGGTACAAAGAGTATTTTTCATAATTCATGACTTTTTTTCCATTTATCAAACAATTCTAATGAAATTAAATAACCTAGATAAGCAAAATGGGAGAGATATGTAACAGGAAATAATAGACCCTTGTATTCTTCAAAAATATTAGGAGGTATAAAAAAAACTGTTATACAAAGGTAAATCCCTATTATTTTATTTTTTTTAAGTGCATCTATGGCAAGAGTAAACATTAAAAAATATGAAATAAACGAAAAAACAAAAATTGCTGAAAACAAAAATGTTGATGTGTTTGAAATAATTCTCACAATTAACATGAATAGAATTGAAACTGCAAAAGCTTGACTACTATTATTTTTAATTATATTCTTCAACACTTCTATTATTGTAAATAGCATATGCAATTGAGTGAATTCACCTATATTTTTTTAACACTATGTATACCTTTTCTTATATACATAGTTAGGTCTACTAATCCCAAAAAAGGATTTAGCATATTATTCGTTGTAATTATTTCGGCGAATATTTTTCTGATATTTAATAATTTTTCTCAAATAGGCCTATTTTTTCTTGCTTTCTATATAATTTCTTACAACAGAAAGGAAAAATTTTATTATTTAGGGCTAGCTTTTATAGCTTTTATAATTTCTTCATTAGATATTATTGGTTTCAATAATATTAAAAATTTTGTACCAATTTTATTAATTTCAGCTGTATTTTCATCTATGATGATTGGCCATTGGTTTCTTGTAGATCCAACAATTAATCGTGAAGGTATGAAAAATATTGCAAAGTTTTCTATGTATCTTTCTTTTACTCTTTCATTATCTGTTTTAACTGACATATATGAAAGTTCGACAGTATTTTTTAACATAGTTGGAAACGAACTTTTAAATAATATAATTGTATTTCTATTTATTTCAGCAGGAATACTTTCATTTGCATCATTTAAATCTTTGCAAGAAAAGTCATATACGGGTGTTATGGCGAGTACAGGATTAAGTTATTTATCACTCATTGTTTCATTAGGAGCTTCTGGCACACTAATACTTTCGTTATAACACTATTCTTTAAGTATGAAAATTTATACCAAAAAAGGTGATAAAGGTGAAACAAGTCTTTTATACGGTGATGCTGTTTCTAAAGACAGTATCGCTCCGGAAGCTTATGGGTCAGTTGACGAACTAGTTGCAGCTTTAGGATTAATAAGATATGAAAAAGAATTACCTTTAGAAACCAAAGAAGTGGTTTTAAGGATTCAAAGAGAACTTTTTATTGTTGCAGCAGAGTTAGCTACTTCAAAAAAGAGTAGATCAAAATTAAAACCAGCAGAGACACTTGTAACAAGCAATATGGTAGAAATCCTTGAAAAAGATATTGACTATTTAACTGATAAGAATGGAATTCCAGATTTTTTTGTAGTTCCAGGTGAAAATAGTATTTCTTCAAAATTTGATTGGTGTAGAGTTGTTTCAAGACGAGCTGAGAGAAAATGTGTTGCTTGGAAAAAAATCAATAAAATTGAAGATACATTTGTTTTGGTATATTTAAATAGGCTATCTGACTTATTATGGATGATGGCAAGAGACTTTGAGAATGAATGGACTTCAAGTAAATGAAAGTACAAGTTCTACTTACAGATCAAGTAAATGAAAATATTGATAATTATGATGAAAATCGTAACTTGTTTGAAGCTAATCAATTTGAAGCTAAAAAAAATCAAATGTTTTATATGTCAAACCTTAATTCAGCAGGAGAGACAACCCTTATTGTTGGAACCAATGGTTGCGAATCAGATTATGATTTTGTAGATCTTGGTGCATCAATTGGTAAAAAGATAAACAGTGATTGCGATTTAAAGTTAACTATAATTTCTGAAAATTTGAATACTTATTTAGTTGAATTAGGAATAATGTTATCTACATACCGATTTGAAAATTTTAAATCACAAAAGACTCCAGAAATAAATATAAATATTTTGGATAGTGAGTTCTCATCAGAAATTGAAAACAAAGTGAATTCTATATTTTGGGTTCGAGATATGGTTAATTTTCCTGCTTTAACTAAATCTCCAGAGTTTTTCGAGAATAAGGTAGAAGAATTAATTGATGGTTTAAATATCAGTTTTAAATCATATGATGAAGAGTGGTTAAAAGAAAATAATATGGGTGGTGTTATTGGAGTATCTCAAGGCTCTGAAAGGTCACCTAAATTTCTAATTGGTGAATATAACACAAAAGCTAAAAAGCAGATTGCATTAATAGGTAAAGGTGTGTTGTTTGATTCCGGTGGGCTTTCTTTAAAATCTCCTTCAGGTATGGAAACAATGAAAACAGATATGGCTGGTGCCGCAACTGCCTGGGGAATTATTGCGTTAGTAGCTAAACAAGGTCTAGATATTGGTTTAAAGGTTTATACTCCCATAGTCGAAAATATGCCTAGTGGGTCTGCGATCAGACCTGGTGATATTTTACATATGAGAAATGGTAAAACCATCGAGGTTATAAATACAGATGCTGAGGGGCGGTTGATTATGGCAGATGCACTCGCTTTTGCAAGCGAAAGTAAGCCTGATATCATATGTGATGTTGCGACACTTACCGGTGCAGCATATGTTGCTCTGGGTGTAGAGATTGGAGCGGTTTTCTCAAATAACAAAGTTACATTAGATAGTTTTTTGAATTCAAACAATGATGGGTTTGAAAATTATCATTCACTCCCGTTGGAACAAAGTTATAAATCGCAAATAAAATCTAGCATTGCTGATATGAAAAATTCTGGTGGAAGATTTGGGGGAGCAATAACAGCTGCTTTACTTCTTGAAGAGTTTGTTGATGAACTAGATTGGATTCATTTAGATATTGCTGGACCAGCAAGGTCTAGATCAAGTAATTCGATTTATCCAGAGGGAGGAACTGGATTTGGAGTGCTTGGTTATTTTAACTTTTTAGCTAATGAGGCAAACAGTTAAGAATCATCTACGGTATCATCAATAATTTCGGTATCATCAATAATAAATATCAAAGTTTCACCAGTTGACATGATTGCACCTTGTGATACATTCGTACCAATTACTTTTCCTTCACACCCCTGAATGTCACTAGACTCAAAATTTTTCTTTAAAAATAAAATGACATTATTTTCTCTCATATAAGTTTTAATTAAATTCTCTGCTTCCTCGGGCAACAGCTGACACGGTGGAATGTTAGGTATAGGAGCAGAAAATTTTTGTCCAGAAACTTCTAGCTCAATTACAGTACCTTCTGGAACTTCTTCATCTATTTCAATACTTTGGCTTAAAACAAGGCCAGGTGCTTCTTCTGAGTCGACGAGTGTTATATCAGGAAGTAAATAGTTTGAAAATGCAATTTCTTCAGCAATCAGTACGTTTAACCCAGTTAATTCAGGAATTATAACTGTAGGTATTTCATAATATTTTTCTATATCACTCGGGTCACTAGGCCATTCTAAAACAGGAAGATCTTCTACTACTTTAGTCATGAATTCTTTCCACATTGGAGCTGGTACACGACCCCCGGAGACATTTCTAATTACCTCACCATTAATTTCTACATCAGTCAATGGAAGCTGTTCTTCAGCAAATCCAATCCACACAGATGAGGTATATTGTGGAATGAAACCTATAAACCAAGCCTCTCTAAAACCTTGATGAGTACCTGTTTTTCCAGCAATAGGCCTGTCATCAAGGACTGCCCTTGTTCCAGTACCAAATTGTGCTGCAACTTCTAATGTTTTTCTTACTGCTGCCGCAGCTCCGGGATCGGGTATAGAAATTCGTTGAGAGACTATATTTTGATATAATATTTCACCATTAGAATCTTCTATTCGTTCTATTAAGTAAGGTGGTGCTAACACACCGTTAGTAGCAAATGAAGAATAGGCGGAAGCAATTTCAATTGGAGTAACAGCACCAGCTCCAAGCGTTAATGAGATAACAGGATCAATTTCAGAGTCTATACCAATCCTGTTTGCTGTTGAAGCAAGTTTTTCGCCTCCTAGCTCAGATGCCATTTGAGCAAAAACAGTATTAACAGATCTTCTAGTAGCTTCTTCTAGCGAAATCATTCCAGATGTATCTAGAAGTTTTACAGATCTGTTGTACTCACTTTTATCGCTGCAAGGTTTAAATATGTATTGTGTTTCACTTTCAATATTGATTTGTGTTGTATTTGATTGTTCTTCAATTAATTCAGGATCCGTAATTACAACTGTATCATCAGGAAAATTAACGTTTTCAATGTTTTCTTGATATATAATAGCTTTACCCTCTTCATCGACTTGATTTAATGCTTTAGCAATTTCAATCAGTTTTTCTTGTTCATCTTCTATTTCATCTAAATTTGAGACGAGAGGAAACTGTTTGATAAAGTCAAGATTTTTTATATCTTCAATGTGATATCCAACACATTGAAGCTCAATAGCCCTATCTTGTGCAGGTATCTTATTTAAATAGCGATCTGCAGTTATAGAAGTGCCATAATTTCTGACTACCCATTTTGTTCCTACTCCATCAGGAGCACATGGATAACCACAATCTATTTCAACTGGACTCCTAGAATCTCTGTTGCTATATAATTTAGACCCAGATTCTAATGCGGCTAGTAGAGTAATTGGCTTAAACGCAGAACCAGGATTTCTTTTTCCTTGTGTTGCAAGATTATATTGCTCTTCTTCAAAGGGAATGCCTGAAGCCATTACTTCTATAGCACCACTTAAATTATTAATTAAAGTAATAACTCCTGTTGGTTTTGGTTCATCACTTTCATCATCAAAGTTTTCTGAAGGTACCCACTGATTTAATATTTGATTGGCATGTTTTTGAAACTCAAGATTTAAAGTTATATAAACATTTAATCCACCTCCACCAGTACATGATGTATCATCTGATGGGCAGCCAAATATTTTTTTCTTTCTTTCTTCTTTTGTATTTCCGAGTACTGCAAATTGAGGATCATTTAATAATTGTCTTTTTACTTCTGCAACAACATGCTCTGCTTGAGAATCAATTTGAACTGAATCAATAACATTAAGTGGTGCGAGTTTAGCTGATCTAGCTTGGATATCTACTATAAATCCTTCTTTGAGCATTATATTTAAAACATCATTTCTTCTTTCAATGACTCTTTCTGGATATTTTCTTGGATTGTAATATGCAGGGCTTCTAATAATAACTACTAGAGTTGCTGCTTCATCAAGCGTTACGTCTCGTATATCTTTACCAAAATATTCATATGCAGCTGATTGAATGCCATAAGCACCGGATCCCCAGTAAATTGAATTTATGTAATATTCTAAAATTTGATCTTTTGTGTATCTTCTTTCTAACTCAGCTGCTACAACTGCTTCTGCGACTTTCCTTCTTACTGAAATTTCATCACCAACGAATGATTGTTTAGCAACCTGAGAAGTTATTGTTGAACCACCACGAGTGACTCCTCTTAAGTTATCAAGAGCGGCACTTAAAATAGCAACAAAATCAACACCTTCGTGCAGGTAATAGTTGCTATCTTCTGCAGCAAGTAATGTATTGATAACAAATGAAGGGACCTCTGACAAAGGAATAGGGTCTCTATTTAATCCATCATGCAATTCATCCAATATCTGATTGTCAGATGTAATAATTGTTGAAGGCTCAGACAACGAGACAAAATTTAAAACCATACCCTCAGCTCTAGGTAGAAATCTTTCTTCAAGAGTTGTAACAATTTCCATACTTGATTTAACCGGTAAAAATACAAAGAAACCTACCCAACCCGCCAATAAAATACTTGAAATAAGAATTATAAGACCAGCAACATATCTTGATCCATATCTTGTTTTAGATTCTAAGTTATGTATTTGTGCCATATGAAAATGATAACCTTAATAATGACAAACTATTACTTTGTG
>CEVN01028662.1_pt1 | contig 10686 bp, 11 predicted proteins | sample 427041 | NCBI WGS metagenome assembly CEVN01 (sample SAMEA2623463, study PRJEB7988) | marine metagenome | biome: marine biome (ENVO:00000447); feature: surface water layer (ENVO:00002042); material: "saline water (ENVO:00002010), including plankton (ENVO:xxxxxxxx)" | depth 5 m
ATTTTAATGTGTTTATTGATTAAATTTAGAAAGGTATTTATAGGAAATATATATGCAAGATAATTTCATAATTAAGTTTTTAAGCTGTATCCTTATTTGCTCTGGTATGCTTTTTTCATCTGATGATACTCACTTGAGGTTTTTTATATCTGCAGATGTAAAAGGAGAAACAGAGCCTTGTGGCTGAAAGAAGAAGCCGTCGGGCGGTCTTGCTCGAAAGTGTACAGTTGTAAATAATTCAAAAGAAGCTGGATTTGAGACTATTGTTTTGGATGCAGGAAATTTGTTTTTTAAACAAGAAAACATCGATCCTGGAGTTCCTCTTGATGTTTCAAAAGAAAACGCTAATACAATAGTACAGGCGTTTAATCACATCTCATGCGATGCTTTTTCACCAGGAATCAAAGATTTTGGTGCGGGATTAGATTTTTTTAAGCAACTTGAAATTAAATCAAACTTTGACTTTGTATCTTGCAATATCAAGACATCAGATAACAATCTTTTGCTTAAGCCTTATAAAATTTTACAAAAAAATGACCTTACCATAGGTGTTATTGGCGCCTCTTCCTTATTTGAAAAAGATGACCTGATTGTTGATGACCCTTTTGTTTCGATTAGAAAGACTGCAGTAGAGCTAGAAAATAAATGCGATTTTATTGTCCTATTATTTAGTTGTTCAGATACAGATTATGCAAATTTGAATAAGCTTTCTAATAGTCTAGGAGTTGATTTTATCATAAGAAGTAATACGCGAAGGAAGTCTTCAGATGGGGGCAATGGTCCAGTTCCTATATATTCTACAGGAGATAGAGGTAAAATTTTATATCAATTTGATTTAAAGTTAAAAGATAATAGCTCTCCTTTAATTGACATTGCTTTTTACGAGAAATCTATTAATACCAATCAAAAAAGAATTAATAAAATGACTGTAACTTCTGAAAACCAAAGCAAGGTTCAGGAGTATGAGAAAAATATTATGCTAAATAATCAAATTATTGAAACGGCTCAAAACACTTTACAGTTTAAGTCAATAACTCTAAATAAAATGGTTGCTGATAATCCCGTTGTATTAAAGATTGTTGATGATGCAAAGGTAAAGATTATGGATATGGGTGGACCAAGTATTTTGGATCCACACTACGGTCATAAGCACTAGTTTTTTGAATATAAAAGAATCTTGGAAAAAAGGATTCTAGTAGTTAATATACATGTCGTTAATTATTTTTATAAATAGTTAAATATGCGAAAGTAGCTCAGCTGGTAGAGCATCACGTTGCCAACGTGAGGGTCGAGGGTTCGAATCCCTTCTTTCGCTCACAATTTTTTGTTTTTTGGCGTCGTAGCCAAGTGGTAAGGCAGCGGTTTGCAAAACCGCCATTCACCAGTTCGAGTCTGGTCGACGCCTCATAGATCTGCCGAGGTGGTGAAACTGGTAGACACAAGGGACTTAAAATCCCTCGAACATTTACGTTCGTGCCGGTTCGATTCCGGCCCTCGGTACAAATATGCTTGTTTATTTTAAAACGAGAACTTTATGCCTTTATGGTATTTTTGCATGTCTTTTGCTCTTATCTAATAGGTGTGCATATTATAATACATTTTATAATGCAGAGAATTCTTTTTCAAAGGCTGTTCAAATTATTCAAAATGCCCCTATCTTAGAGGATAACAAGCTACCTTCCGAATCAATTATACTCTTAAACAAGGTTATTAGTAATTGTGATATAGTTATTGAAAAATACCCTAATAGCAAATATGTTAATCAGGCATTTTTTTTGAAAGGGGTGTCATATTTTTATAAAAAGTCGTACGAATTAAGCATTAAGAACCTTGATTTTCTAATTAATCAAAATAGTGATTTTTCTGAACAAGCTAATTTATGGATAACTTATTCTTATCTTCGACTTCAGGATTTTGAAAAATCAGCAGATTATTTAGATAGGGTTGATATCGCCAAACTGAATAATGATGATTTATATATCTTTTATAATATAAAAGCTGAATTAAGTGAAGGCCTTTCAGATATAGATAGTGCATATAAATTCTATATTTTAGCATCAGAAAATACAACCAATGATTCTAGGAAAATTTATATTTACAGAAAACTCATATATCTTTCAGAGCTATCAGGGGACCTTCTTTTTAGAAATAAATTTATTAGCTTATTAGAGCCATTCATTGACAATATGACTGAGTTGCGAAAATTAAAGATAGATTGGATAGAGGGCAAGAAAGAAGTTGGAGACTATGAATCAATCATAGAGGGTGTTGGTAATATTATAGATCAGCCTGACTTTCAGTTAATTAAGCCTAAATTACTTTTGTATAAATCTAAAGCATATCAACAACTTAATCGAATGAAGCCAGCAAAAGATATTTTAAATGAAATAGTCGATAGTTATTCTCGAAAAGATGAAACATCTGAGGCGTATTACATTCTCGGGAACCTAGCTTTATTCAATGACTTTGACTTGGATAAGTCAAAAGATTATTATCAAAAATCCATTGATGAAAAATCTCGATCTGATCATGCGAAAAAGGCAAAGTCAATTAAAGGTAAAATTGAAAAATATGAACAATTGTTAATTGATGTGGATTATTTTAGCAATAATTCATCAATAGACACTCTTGATATTGAGCTGAATCCGAATGATATGAATATGTCTATGCCAAAATTTGAAGGAGTAGTTAAAGTTGATTCTCTGATTTTTGAAATTGGTCAAATTTTTTATTTTGATTTTAATAACTTAGACTCTGCATTAACTCGATACGAATACATAAAGAATAATTATCCTGAAAGCAAGTATCAAAAACAAGTTTCTCGCATATTGTCATTTAATTCTACCGAAAGTGAATTAAAGACTGATGAGACTAATTTTGATAACAGTCTTGTTGATAAAAGAGATACCGTCTGGTTTATTAATGGGGCTGCAAAGAAAAGAGATTATTACAAATCGCTATATCATAATTATGGGGATTCTATAGCATTATTTAATGCTGGCTACATCGAAGATGTTTTTTTGAATGATGCGAGAGAAGCTGTTTCGATATATAGTAAAATTTCTAAGGAATACAAACAGCATCCAAACATGGAATATATTTTGGAAAGATTGTCTGATATTAAAATTGATGTAAGTAATCTAATTAAAGAAAATAATTTCAATCTTCGTTTTAATGACGTTTTAGAATTATTAAAATCCTATCAATTAGATTCAGCGAGATCAGTTCTTCAAAATATTGTTGTAAGCAGAAAATCTCCATTATATAAAACTGTAAATTCCATGATAATGCAAATAGATATTTATGATAATCTAAATAAGAGTTATATCGAAGATGAAACAGATTCACTGTTATATAGAATGGGAGAAATCGATTATTATTATTTTTACAATGACTTAGCATCTAAAGAAAAAATGAATAGAATTATAAGCGAATTTCCAAAGTCTAGGTATGCAGATGCTGCAATATGGACACTAAGTAGAAAACTTGGAGAAACATATCAAATAGATAGCTTAAATTATAACCTAATTGATACGTCTATTGTTCAATTAGATAGTCCGATCAAAAATTTAGATATAAAGAGTCTACGAAGTGACAGCATCAAATTAGATGATATTCTATTATTTTTAGAAAAAGCTGAGTAATTTATTACATTATCTCATCAAATGGGGGAAGAGTATTAAGACAAAAACTCAAATAATATGGTCAATGAGAAAATGGTCATGGAGCTATATTAATTGGCGTTTGACAACTGCTTATCCAGGTGGATGGAAATATGCTCTCTTGCACCCTGTGGAGTTAATTAGAGATTTAAACAACTATTTAGACTGGTGTCAGAAAATTGACTATCAGATTTACGCAGAAGAAAAAGATGCTTAAAATTAAAATTAAAGATATTGAATTTAATAATCCTATTATAGCTTCTAGCGGAACATTTGGTTATGGTTATGAAGTGGCTGATTTTGTTGACTTATCTAAATTAGGATGCGTTATAACAAAATCAATAACATTAGAGCCTAGAAATGGTAATTCTACCCCCAGAATACATGAGTCTGAATCAGGCATGATTAATTCTATTGGACTAGCAAATGTTGGAGTTGACAAATTTTGCAATAATGAAATTCAAAAATTAAATAATATTAACACAAAATTCATAATTAGTATCGCAGGAAAAAAATACGAGGATTATCTTGATGTTATAAAAAAGATTGAAGCAACAAAATCAAGTCATGTGGGTTATGAAGTTAATGTTTCATGTCCAAATACGAGTAGTGGAGGTATGGAGTTTGGAGTTGATGCTAAAATGACGCATAAATTAACTTCAGAATTAAGGCAGGAAACAGATAAGCTATTAATTGTAAAATTAAGTCCAAATGTTACTAGTATTGGTAAAATTGCCCTGGCCGCTGAGTCTGCTGGAGCTGATGCTATAAGTGCTGTAAATACTTTTGTGGGATTATCCCTAGATTATAAAACAGGAAAATTTGTATTAAGTAATAAATTTGGAGGAGTTTCTGGGCCAGCAATCAAACCTATGGCATTAGCAAAAGTGTATCAGATTTTTAACGAAGTAAAAATCCCAATTATTGGTATGGGTGGAATTTCATCTTTTAAAGATGTTATAGAGTTTATTCGTGCTGGTGCAACTATGGTTCAGGTTGGAACGTTAAATTACAGAGACCCCGCCATATTAAGCACATTTAATAATCAAATTGAAGGTTTCTTAAAATCAATTAACATTGATAGCATTTCTGATTTAATAGGCAGGCACTATGAGAATTAGTATTTTTATTCTTTTGCTATTTTTTTTAATAGAATCTTGTTCACCAGCTCCTAGATACAGTTCTAAATCTAAAAGTAATGTATCATCATCTAAAAAGATAGTCAAAAAAAATAAGAAAAAAACATTCAACAAAAATAAAAAAATATTTACTGGCGTATCTTCATATTATGGGCCAAAATTTCACGGAAAATTAACTGCTAATGGTGAGGTTTATGACATGTATGGAGTCACTGCTGCTCATAAAGAAATCCCCTTAAATACCGTAGCCAGAGTTACCAATTTAGATAATGGTAAATCTTTAATTTTAAGGATTAATGATAGGGGGCCATACATAGATGGAAGAATATTAGATTGTTCATATGGAGCAGCAAAGAAATTAGATTTTTTAACAGAAGGAACTGCAAATGTTAAAATTGAGGTTATTGAGTGGGGAGATAATAAATATATGCATCACATCAAATAAATATGAGTTATTTATCAAGTAAATCAAGAGTTTTAGTGAATGTCTTAGGTATTCCGTCTATTTTAGCTATAATATATTTTGGAGACGAGTTTAATTTTATACCCATTTTTTCTCTTTTTGTGACAACTGTTTCACTTCTAGCTATTTATGAATGGCATAACCTAGCTAAAATTAAAAATATAGGAATCAAAAGTCTTGATTTTATATCTGTTTCATTATGTGTTCTCATTTTTTACATGCAGTATTCGCTTGAATTTGTTTTATTGTTAATAATAGTACATGTCTTACTTTCAATCATATTTGAAATTTTCAAATCATATTCAAGCCCAATTAGCGATATATCCTTATCGTTTCTTGGCGTTGTATGGATTGGTGTATTTATTGGTAGCTTGGTACTTATTAGAAGCCTAGATGCCGGCTTTACTTTAACTTTAATGATGGTCTTGTCAATTTGGATATGTGACACATTTGCATTTGTTTTTGGCGGTAGTTATGGAGTAAAAAAAATGGCTCCTGCAATTAGTCCGAATAAAACATGGTTTGGATCTTGTGCTGGCTTTTTAGGAGCCTTTATTGTTCCATTTATAATTTATTTTTATTTCCCTTTGAACGATTTTAGTATTTTAGATTATGTTATATTTGGTTTAATTTTTGGCATCTTAGGTCAACTTGGAGATTTATCTATATCTCTTTTAAAAAGAGAGGCTGATATTAAAGATACAAGCAATATATTAAAAGGTCATGGTGGCATATTAGACCGTTTTGATTCTTTAGCATTTGCGTCTCCTTTGTTTTACATAATTTTATATATTAGAAATTTAATTTAATGAATATGCAAAAAAATAAAGTTAATACAATTTTAGCGACAGATTGCGGTTCTACAACAACCAAAGCTATTTTAATTGAGAAAAAACAAGGAGAATATAGGTTGACATATAGAGGTGAGGCTCCTACTACAGTTGAGGCTCCTTTCGAAGATGTTACTAGAGGTGTTCTAAACTCCATATTAGAAATAGAAGAGTTGTCGGGCAGGAAAATACTTTCTGATGATAAAATAGTATCACCATCTAGGCAAGATTGTGGAGTTGATATATATATATCAACCAGCTCTGCTGGTGGAGGACTTCAAATGATGGTAGCAGGTGTTGTTAAGTCGATGACAGGTGAAAGCGCACAAAGAGCAGCTTTGGGGGCTGGTTCAATCGTAATGGATATCTTGGCATCTAATGACAAAAGGCTTTTTCATGAAAAGGTTAAAAGAATTCGAGATTTAAGGCCGGATATGATACTTTTTTCTGGTGGAGTAGATGGCGGAACAGAAAGTCATGTATATAAAATTGCAGAAGTTTTAGAGGCTGCAAACCCCAAACCGCGTTTAGGTGTAAATTTTAAACTACCAGTAATTTATGCGGGTAATAAAAAAGCTACTGATAAGGTTTCTGAAAAGCTAAATAAAATTACTGATCTTCAAATCGTAGATAATATTAGGCCAACTTTGGAAAATGAGAATTTGCAGCCTAGTAGAGATAAAATTCATGACCTATTTATGGAGCATGTTATGGCTCAGGCTCCAGGCTATCAAAAATTAATGGATTGGGCAGATGCTCCCATTATGCCTACTCCTGGTGCTGTGGGCGAGATTATAAAAAAGATTTCAAAAAAAGAAGACATTTCAGTTGTTGGGGTTGATATTGGTGGAGCTACTACAGATGTGTTTTCAATGTTTAATGGAAAGTTTAATAGAACTGTAAGTGCCAATTTGGGAATGAGTTATTCTATTTGCAATGTTCTTGCAGAATCTGGGTACGATGAAATATCAAAATGGCTACCATTTAATATTGATGAAGAAGATTTGACCGATAGAATATCAAATAAAATGATTAGGCCAACTACTATTCCTCAAAGTATGGAAGAGCTCATAATAGAGCAAGCGTTAGCTAGAGAAGCTCTAAGATTGTCATTTGATCAGCATAAGCAGTTTGCGGTGTCATTAAAAGGGGTTCAACAAAAAAGGACAATATCAGAAGCTTTTGAGCAGTCATCTTCAGGAAGGACATTGGTAAATATGAGGGATTTAGATTTAATCGTAGGTTCAGGAGGTGTTTTATCTCATGCTCCAAGAAGAAATCAGTCCTTTATGATGATGGTAGATTCATTTAAGCCTGAAGGTATAACTCAGATAGCTGTTGATTCTATTTTTATGATGCCTCAACTAGGAGTTTTGTCAAGTATTCATGATGAAGCTGCTATTGAAGTTTTTAATAAAGATTGTCTAGTGCGCTTAGGTACTTCAATCAATCCTATTTGTAAATCTAAAACAGAAAATGTTGAACTGTTTGATTACTCATTTTTGTATAAAGGTGAAAGCTTTAAAGGGAGCATAGTTGCTAATCAAGTTAAGCTATTATCTATACCATATGAAAAAGTTGAATTTAAATTGGTTCCAACCAAAAATATTGATCTTGGTAACGGATTTGGTGAAGAGGTTATGGTTGATATTTTTGGAGGAGAGGTGGGTATTATGCTTGATGGAAGAATTAAAGATTTATCAGGAAATATTTATATTAAAGATAAAAATATGGTTTCAGATTGGTATAATAAAATTAAGGTATATAATTTATAATGTCTAAATCCTATACACCGGGGCTTAAAATTTTAGAAAACACAAAGATTGTTAAGGAGCGTAAATTGCCCCTCAAAGGAGACATAAAATGTTCTTTAGGTGATAAAGTAAAAAATAGCCATATAGTTGCATCTACATTTTTGCCTGGGAATATTCATATGGTGAATATTGCTAACCAATTAAATATAGATCCTAATACGATTAAAGATTATATTCGTGTAGAAATAAATCAAGAGGTAAAAAGAGGGGATATTTTGGCTGAGAATAATGGTCTATTTGGTTTTTTTAAAACTCAAATTGAATCAAAACTCGATGGTAAAATTTCGAATATATCAAAATCTACTGGTCAAATTATGATATCTGATCCTGAAATACCCGTTGAAATAAATGCATACATTGATGGTTCAGTTGTAGAGGTTATTAAAAATGAAGGTGTTGTAATAGAGTCACATGGAACCTTAATACAAGGTATTATTGGAGTTGGAGGAGAAAAGATAGGAGAGTTGGTCTTAGCTGAGGATGAAAATATTGATTGTAAAGGTAAAATTGTAATTATAAGTAAATCTATAGACAAATCACAATATGATCAATACTCTTCAAGAGGAGCAATAGGGATTATATGTGGGGGCTTTCATTATGAGTCACTTAGTGAAATTCTAGGATATAAGCTTGGAGTAGCAATAACAGGCACTGAAGATATCAAGACAACTTTAATTGTTACAGAGGGTTTTGGGGAAGTTGAAATGTCTAAAAAAACATATGATATTTTGAAAAAATATAAATCGCAGACTGCCTCAATCAATGGTGCTACTCAAATTCGTGCAGGAGTAATAAGACCTGAGTTAATTATTCCAAAAGAAAGAAGAGATGAAAACTATAAGGAATTTGATGAACAGGATTTGGTAATAAAGGAAGGTTCAAAAGTTAGAGTTATAAGGCAACCCTATTTTGGTGTTATAGGCACTATAGTATCCTTGCCTAAAGATCCTGTTGTTATAGAGTCTGAGACTAAAGCTAGAGTTGCTGAAGTAGAACTTAATAGCGGAGAGAGAAAGCTTGTTCCAAGGGCAAACCTTGAGATAATTTTAGATTGATGAAAGCAGATCAAAAGAAAATTTTAAGTAAATATGCGAACGATGTTGCCAATAGAGGCCTTTCAGTCCCTGCGGTATTTTTTCTTGAAATGTTTAAGTACTTGTCATTTATTATGAGTCAATCAATGATTGTATTTGGTCCACTTGTAACTATTTTTGTTAATGAAAAAAAATATTATAATACTGCAGAAATATTATCAAATAGGAATAATATGGAATTTTTCATTTCTGAGATTGAAAAAAATGGGAAAGATAAAAAGTGATAATTTTAAATTCTATAGATAAAAAAGTGTTTAATGTATTGCTTGTAGGCTATTACATATCTCTATTTTATTTTCTTGATATATATGCTTTTGAAATGATTTTTGATAAATCAAATATGATTATGTTTTTTATCCTTTTAATTATTTCTACAGTGATAATGGCTTCTGTCTCATGGGCTGAAGCCGGAAATGAAGTATTTATAAGAAATATTCCAGGTATTCAGGCTATGGAAGAGGCAATTGGAAGAGCAACAGAAATGGGTAAGCCTACATTATTTGTACCTGGAATTTCAGATTTTAATGAAGTTCAAACTATTGCCGGTGTAAATGTGTTAGGGCATGTAGCTAAATTAACTGCTGAGTATGAAACAGAATTAAATGTTCCAGTATCGAAATCAATTGTGATGGAGGCTGCTAGAGAAATATGTAAAGATTCGTACTTACAGGTTGGAAGACCTGACTTATATCACAATGATATGGTTCATTATATTGCTGAAAGCCAATTTGCATATGCAGCTGGTATAAATGGTATCATGCTAAGAGAAAAGCCTTCAGCTTGTTTTTATCAAGGTCAATTTTATGCAGAATCTCTGTTGCTTGCAGAGACCGGTAATTCTATTGGCGCAATTCAGATTGCAGGCACAGGATCTTCATCTCAAATTCCATTTTTTATTACGGCATGTGATTACACGTTGATTGGTGAGGAATTTTTAACTGCAAGTGCAATTTTATCAAACAAGCAAGATCTCCTTGGAAGTATTAGAGGGCAAGATATTATTAAAATATTAATATCTCTAGGTCTCTTTTTGGGAACTTTTTTATCATTTGGCTTTAGTTCTTTCATTTTTATGGTAGGAGTTTTTATTGGAGTTTTTTCATATATAAGCTCATTGTATTTATTAGGAAGGAGTAAATAAATGATGGTGTCTATATAAATGTTTTTTAAGAGACAAATGCCTGTGATTATTATGATCACCATAGGTTTGCTGACCTTGTTATCTAACTTTATTATTGAGGGGAAATCAGACAATCTTGATAATGTTACTCGCTGGGTTAATGATGACTCTCTGTTGTGGTTTGGTATAATCGCTGCATTTGCAATACTATTAGGCGCTTTTAATTTACTGAAAATTCATTTATCTAAAATTTTGAGGAACAATAAGGATTATCCATACAGTATTTTTTTAATTTTAGGTTTTTGTTTGATGATATTTTCTGGATTCTTTTATCATGGCGTAGATAGATTAGGTAATGAGCAATATGATGAAGGAGAAAAGTTTATTGATTTAAATGATAATGAAAAATGGGATGACGCTGAATCTTTTACTGATTTGAATGGAAACCAAAAATATGATAAAGGTGAAAAGTTTAAAGATATTGGAAATGGTAAATGGGATGCTGCTGAGACATATGAGGATATTCCTAATGGTAAATGGGATAAGGGCGAAGATTTTATAGAT
>CEVN01159458.1_pt1 | contig 10684 bp, 2 predicted proteins | sample 427041 | NCBI WGS metagenome assembly CEVN01 (sample SAMEA2623463, study PRJEB7988) | marine metagenome | biome: marine biome (ENVO:00000447); feature: surface water layer (ENVO:00002042); material: "saline water (ENVO:00002010), including plankton (ENVO:xxxxxxxx)" | depth 5 m
TGAATGAAAACGATCGAGTAGTGGCTATCAGCGGCTCCCCAAAAGCGATGACTGACCCCACATCAACGGCCCGTCTATACAGGGTTGGACAAGATGGGTCAGTGGCTGGAGATGAATAGTTATCAAGAAAAATTATCATTTTCGAATGAATCATATTGTAGACATGTGATAGTGCCTTTCAAATGCAATTGCGTTAGCATGTAACACATGAATAGTGCGAACTCGGGCAATCGCCCCCTTCGTGTTCGAGCCTTATCGTTGGTTTTTCTGATGCTATTCTGCAGTCTTTCAGCTCTCACAACATCCCCTGTAATCGCTCACCCCTCCAATGTAGCAGAATGGCCAATGTCAGGTTCAAATGATTCGGGATGGGTGTTGGTTGAAGCTACGGGGGCAGATCCAGATTCGAATACAATGGCCACTGGAGATATGTTTGTCAATTTTGCACCAGGCGCTGAAATATCCAACTTAACATTTGAGATTCAGGTCAATGGATCTGATGGAGTATGGGTAACTGAACCACAGTTAACAATGATGGATACCCAAACATCAGTATTTGATTGGAGAACTTACGGAGATTTTGGACGGACTTTAGATTTCATGAACGGTGACCCTCACTCAAGTCGGCTGAACCCCACAACTGATACAGGAGCATCATACATTTTACCGGCAGGAGCAAGCATTACTGATTTGGTCATCGAAGCTCTTCGTCCAGCAGATCCATTGGTTTCTTTCGAGAAATTGGATTTCGAAATCGTAGCATGGGCAACCCATCCTTCAGATCATCGAATGTACATAGCCACAACAAATCAATTGCTTACAGTGGATGCAAATAACGACCCTTGGGTTGTTGATGTTTTGGAAGATATAGAACCCACAGCCCTCGCTGTGGATGGGGTAAATGGCCGCCTTCTTCTTGCAACAGCAGATGATACAATCCACTCCTTTTCTCTTGATGATTTTACTGACCTAGGCCCCCTCCCTCCTCACGGATTTGATCCAGTTACGGCAATGAAAGTAGATTCTTCAGGAACCATTCATGCAACAACAGATTGTCACCTGTACATCGAAAATCAGTCAGGCTGGCAAGACATTCCAATTTCAACCTCTTCAGGTCAAGGAGTCCAAGGGCCTTGTGCAGGTCAATCGGATGAAGTTGTAATTCCCACAGACATTCATTTTGTTGGAAATGAGGTATTTATTGGAACTGAAGAACACGGAATTACCATTTGGGACGGCTCAAGTTACACTCATTGGGATACTCAAAATGCATTAACAAGTGACTCAATCCTTCAATTCGAACAAAGTGGCAATATTCTCATGGTTGCTACTGCTGATGCAGGAATTATGCGTCGAGATGTAAGTACCAATTCATGGCTAGCATCTTGGTCAAGTCAGAATTGGCTTTCTGGTGATGAAGTACAATCACTAAGCGTTACAGATGATTGGATACACATTCTTGCGAACAATGTGTTGCATGTTTACAATGCAACATCTGTGGTATTTACCAGCACAATTTCTTCAACTAATTTCGGGATTTCAGACCCTTCATCATTGATTCCATGGATGGCGGGTGGACTTCGAGGGCCAACCAATGAATCACTTCTATTGATTGGATCTTCAGGCGCAGCTTCGATGATTGAATCTACAGATGTTCCTTCTGTGTATTCTCCACGTATTTTTGCCAATTCACCTAGTTCTGAAGAGATGTTTAGCATCACTCGTTTGGGAGATATTTACTGGATTGGAGGTTCTGATTGGATAGATAGATATGACAGTACAATCAACCAATGGATTCAACCAATTTCTACTGGTGAAGAAGGTCTAGCAATTACCACAGATGGCTTGAACATCTATCTTGGAACACCAGATTCAGGAATGATGATATTCGATCAAAATGGGACATTATTGCGTTCCATAGATGAAACAACAACACCCTCCATTGCATTTGATGGAATCCGAGATCTATCTTACGACCAATATACCGATTCATTGGTTCTTGCTCACGGCCAAAGAGGAGTAACTGTTTGGAATATATCTACAGATACCACTACTGAGTTCAACACAGAATCAGCTGGCACAACAGAACTCGATGCAAATGACGTAGAAGATGTCGCTACTAGGGCAGGAATTGCATACCTTAGTTCAGGCGATGACGGAGTCCTTCGCATCGATTTAACAACGAATACAGTACTTACTCCATGGCAATCTTTGGGAGCAGATGCCTTAGATTTCGCACCTATTGCTAGCGATGGTACAACAGTTTGGCTAGGATTATCTGGATTTGGTGTTTTAGTGTACGATCGAGTTACTGGAGAAATTCTTGACCGTTGGGTTGCTTCTGGAGGAAATCAACCAGGCCAAGGTTCTGCTATGCAATCTGATTATGTCATCAGTCTCGAATATGACCCATATGGCGGTGTTTTAGTTGGTACTGCATTTGGATTGGAACGATTCACGAATGGGCAAGGCCAATCAATTTCACAAACAGGAAGATTTGACCCTCGTGTATTCTATGATACAGATTCAGATTCAAACAGTATCTGGGCTGCTACAGATCGAGGCTTGTGTCGCTATACATGGCAATTCCAACGAGATGATTGTTGGGATGATGGCGATGATATTCCTGATGATGCACGCTCAGTCAGAATAATTTCTCCAACTAGGGTTTTAGTTGGAACGGAAAATGGTGCTGCTGTTTGGGATGTTACAAATGAAGAAGTGATTGAAGTATGGGAAGCAGGTGAAGAGACCAATAATGCGAAAGTTGTAGTCCACAACGACGTTGCTTACGTGGGCTTTGATGGAGCTGGAATACAACGTTATGACTTGGTAAATAATGACTGGCTGACTCCATGGGATCAAGCTTCCAATGCCTTGGACAGCGACGGAGTAACCTCACTTGCACTTCTTTCGAACAGTCACAGATTATGGGCTGGAGGAGATTTCGGACTTGCTGAATTTGATCTAATCAATGGAACAGTTCTTCGGAATTGGGATAGAGGCACCAACACTGGAGGCATCTCTTTATCTTCTTACGATCCTATGCACATCACAATCCACAACAACATCCTTCATTATGCTCAGCAGCAGAATTACCAACAGTCCCGTGATTTAATTTTCAGAGTAGATCTAAACAACAATACGAGCCTCTCGCGATTGGATGTAGGGGCTAGAATCGGAACATCAGGAATCACGAATAGTCTTGGAATGGTGGGTGACGAACTTTGGGTAGGAGTAACTCCTAGTCAGTGGTGGACTGGTGTAGGAGCAGTTGTTAGATGGAATGTATCCAATGGTTCTTGGGCTGATACATTAGAATCCACAGGTTCCATTGAAAGAGTGAATGCTCAATATCTTGGAGATTGTTTCCCATTGGATCCTGCAGATTGTGAATTATGGGTCGCTTATGGTGAAAATTTCCTACGTAGATTCAATGCAAACAACATGACATTACTCGGTTCATGGGATGATGTTGAAGGGAGAATTCGAGGAATGGTAGAATGGGATGGAAACTATCTATTCGCATCCTTGAATGGTATTCTTCGTTTTGACCCTACAAACAATACTTGGCTTACAAGTTGGACTCCTAACAATGGAGGCATGCCATCTTCTGGTGACGAAGATGTCTATGCAATGAAAGTCATTGGAGACGATCTTTGGGTTGGAACTTATGCTCAGAATGGATGGCAGACCAACTCAGACGTTCATACTCTGAATGGAACTACTGGACAATGGTCCAGTATAGCAGCAGGTTCAGGTAACCTACCATCTGGATATCCAGCTGATTTTGCTGTTTGTGCAGATATTGTTCATGTTGCTATGGGGAATCTTGGATGGTGGGCTCCTGGAGGAATTGGACGATACGATACCGCTTCTTCTACATGGATTTCGAATTTCCGAGCACAAAGTGGACAGATATCCGATGATGATGTTCGTTCCTTGGCTTGTGATGATGCAAATGAAATCCTATATTCTGCTTACGATACTGATGGTATCGGAGTAGGTAGATATCTGTACGCAGGACAAGATATCAAACTCACAGACATTACAGCACAAGATGGTATATCTGAGGAAGCAGTTTTCCCTGGCGGTCTTCTTTACCACAACAACAAACTGATGGTATCACATTTAGGCACCAATCGTGGCGGCTTTTCGTTAATCGGTGTAGTAGGTGTGAATGTTGGTACTGGCTCATTGGTAGATCCTGGGCTTGAAACAGGAAGCATTGTGTTGAAGCCCACGACATCAGGTAGTGATGCTTACGCAATCGGTCGAAATGGCGGAACATCTGGAAATAGTCGTGTTGATTTATTGGACAATACTGGATTCACACCTGGTGGAATTGATACATTCACTGCTCTTAGCAGTGGAAGAGTCTTAGAAATTGTATCTTCAGGCAACAAGGTTTGGGCGCTTGCTGGTGAGGATGTAACTTCTGGTTATGGCAATTCAATTCTTGAAGGAACCTTAGTGAATGGAGACGTTAGGTGGGACAGATCTTTCCTTCTAGGTGCTGAAACAGGGAATGAATTACTCGTTGATGGGAATCGTCTTTGGGTAACCAATGCAGGCTCTGGATTGACTCTCATTGATCTTTCAACAGGCACTGTAATTCCTGTCGGTATTGGTTTCCATTGGATGCATGATGGAATAGCCCAATGGAATGGTGATTTGGTTATTGGCTTGATGGGCACTGGTTCGACAGCCACTGGAGTACAAGTTTTTGATACTACCAACTACTCATTTGTAGATGGAAAATTACTTGCCGCACTTCCTAGCAATTTTGTCTACGATTTCATTGAACATGATGGAAGGATTTGGGTAGCTACTCTCGCTGGATTGGGTATCTGGAATACAACAACGCAAGATTGGGAAGATCCATTCACACTTCTAGATGGATTGCCCAATCCAGTAGTTGTTCGACTTGAATCTTCCAATGGAAATTTACTACTTGGAACCAAGGGCGGATTGGTTGAGTTGAATACCACCAACATGTCAGTAGTGAGAACTCTTACTGCTCAAAGCGGATTGATGGGGTCTTCAGTCTCCGATATTGCAATGCTTGGTCCGAATACAGTTGTAGATTCTAGTGGTTCAACCACAACCTTCCCTGCCACTGTTTTGGTAGGTCATGATGGTCAAGGTTTCACTCGTCCAGGATACGCAGAAGTACCAATTGCAACGATGGCACCTACAGTTACTCGAGCAATTGACATGATTCCAGATAACAACGTAATCTCCCTTTCTACAGATAGTTGGGGAGTACATGTTGCCACTAGAACCGCCCCATCGGTTCATTGGAATGCAACATCTGGTTCCATGGAAGATGGGCCAAATCCGTTTACCATGGCTGGTTATCCTCCTCAATTGATGGTAAGTGATGGAACCGATCTAATTTCAGTTACCAATGTTGGAATTACTTACCTTGCTGCTGGGGGCGATCATGCCGTTGATGATTTGATTCAATTAACAAATCAAAATGGTGCTTATATTGATTCATCAGGACTCGCTACAGTTGGCCCAGATGGACTCCATTTGTTTAGTCCAATTTCACACATTGAAGAAGACCGATTCCGCAGTCGTCGAGCCTCTCCTCTGAATGTACTCATTGGTGGTAATTCAATCAATATCACAAACCAAACACACCCTGGTCGAGCAATTGTTTTGGCAACACAAAACTCGCAAATCACTCTACCAAATGTTGGTGCTGCAGGTCCAAATGGACTTCAGTTGGTTCAGAATGTAATCACTTCAGTTAGCCCAGTACAGGGGGCAGCAACTTGGATGTCGACAACATCTCTCAATTACACTGGAATTTGGGACCTTGCCTCTCTTGATTCAGGAGTAGTGGGACTAGAAGCGAGTTTACAAGAAGCAATTCGAAATGCTGCAATGACTCCAGACGGAAGAGATGTCCACTTCCAATTACAGAGTCCCCAAAACGGGTCAATGTGGGTTCGCTTAACCTATGATTGGGAACGAAACGAACAACCCACAGAAGTTTTGGAGTTCTACGATCGACCCAATGATGGTGGCGGAGTTCTCGTTGCGAAGTGGTCTCCATCTACTGATCACGGTTGGGTTGCATACCGCATTTACATCTGGGAAACAGCACTTTACCCGAATGGATTAACAGTGCAAGAACTCCAGACTTCTTCTTCAATTACGTATGATGCTCGGATTCCAGTATGGGGCACAGTCGCTGCTGAATTTACCACTTCACTAGGACAACCATTGGAAGATGGGAAAGAATACGGAATCAGCATTGTAACAGAATATGCGGGAGCTCAGTTGGGCGAACCATCCAACTTTGGAACGTTTGCAACCCCTATCGATGATGTGCCCGCACCACCTGAATGGGCAAATGCAACGATGAACCCAGACCAAGAGGGTGAAATGATTCTAGAATGGGCTGCATGCACTGAATTAGATCCAGCATTCATGCACGTTTGGAGATCGCCAGCACCGATAACCAATGTAATTGGCATTCCATTATTTAGAGCTCAACCAGTTCCTCATTCTGAAGCCAATACCACCACTCTCAACATTCCATTGAATCGCATGACTTGGTTGGCATTGGTTTGTACTGATGAATCAGGCCAGTATGATGCTGAAAATGCAACCATAATTGGTCCAGTAGTTTGGACATCTGAAGTTGATGATGGGATCCCTCCAGCCCCCGTGGAAGATCTTGATGCATTTGATACTCCAGACGATGAAGGCGGTAGAATTACTCTTGAGTGGTCGCCAAATGAAGAAGATGATTGTGCTTACTATGCCGTGTATGGAAAAGTAGCAGATTCCGATACCATTCCCGACAATCTCGATGGTTGGGACATCATCGAATATGTTCCATCATGTGATATTTTCAACGGCCCTCCAGGTCGACCGGGGCAAGGACCTCAAGGACCACAAAATGATGGCAAGGTTCGAATAACGGTTAGCGATATTGCAGGTAGACCGATTCAAGATGGCATAGTTCATTGGTTTGCAGTAGTAGCTGTTGACTTCTGGGACAATTCAGATACGGAGAATGTGACTATTGTATCTGCTTCTTCTTTAGCAAATATTGGCCCCGATCCTCCAGATCGAATCCAAGGGGTAGAAGCATGGGATACACCAGATGATGATGGAACCAGTATCGATGTTAGTTGGACTCCTGGGTTTGAACGAGATTTAGACCACTACACTGTTTGGGTTTCCGAGCATCCTGTAACTGCGGTCGGCCCCAAGTGGAATGTTTGCGAATCTGATCCTGGTGCATGTGGATTGGTCTTGGTCGAGCAAAGAAGATGGAATGAAGAACGCGTTGAAGTTACAATCGATACCGCACTTCTTGGCGGAAGTTCAGTCAATGGAGCGACCCCCTCTCCTATCACCCCTGGAATTACATTGTATGTTGCAGTTTCAGCACACGACGAGTCAGGTAATGCCTTCTTGACTCAACTTGAAACAGTGAATGTGGTGCCAATCGATAACCGCGGGGACATCACTCCACCCAATCGATTGGGAGCCCCAACCCTTTCTGACCGAGCCAATGATACTGGTGATGGTTTACTTGTTAGCTTTGAATTGAGTTTGGCTAGTGATGTTGAAGAATACCTCGTCTTTACTTCTTCATTACCATTTACAGATGCCTCAACAATGGAACCTGCTGCAGTACTTTCCCGTTCACCTGAATTACCTGCAGAGGTTGAGATGTTCTCTGCAACCATCAATACTGACGAATATCTACCATTAAGTCCGGGTGTATTGACTTGGGTCGCAATAGTTCCTATTGATTCATCAGGAAATGCTCACTACGATAATCTAGAGACATCTAGTCGCTCTCCAATTGATAATTCTCTATTGGACCCAGGACTTCATCTTCCAGTAGTTACTGGAATAGTACTACAATGGGTAGATGATGGAACTTTAATCCAAGCTGATTGGGAAATTCAGAACGATCCCAAGGTTCGTTCATATTGGATATACAGTTCTTTGGAGCCATTTGAAGACACAAGAGAAGCAACATTGGCTGAATCATATGTTCAAGGAAACAGCATGACATTTGAACCAATATGTGGAGAATCCAATGAAATCGTAAATGCATCACGATCCACTGAAAATGAAACACTGTGCAATGATGTGCCGCACTACATTGCTATTGTTGCTCATGATGGAGAAGTTCACCGTACAGGAGTGACTCCAATCGCTCTTGCTCCATGGGATCCTGCGGCTCAACCCAATCCTGGCGACACTGAAGATGCTGCTTGGTGGGCTGATTTATTGAATGCCCAAACTCTCATCATCATTCTATTGATGATAATGATTCTAGTTGCTCTCGTTGCTTTGGTTGTGGTTCGACGACGTGATCCAGCAGATGATTGGGCTCACCTTGCTCAAGGAACCTATGGATTGCCTCAACAAGCAGCGTGGGACGACACACCATCAACGGTTGAAATGCCACCTGGATTGCCAGCAACAACACCTCCAGAACAAAAGGTCCGTGCAGAATCACCACCTCCACAAATTGCACCAGTGGATGAGTACAGCTATTCCAACCAAAGTGCAAGAGATTTGGTTCGAGATTACTCTCTCCCATCTGAAGACATGCTCATTCAAGAAGCACGATATCACGACGAGAATAAAGATCTGTATCTAGATCCTGTTGAGCTCAAGAGTGCGGCTGAAGCACTTCGTTCGGGAGAACCCAAGTCAGATGATCTCGACATGTCTTTCCTCGATGATTTGCTCTGAAAAAGAGTTTAGATGATTGAATGGAGATAGTAAAATGGCGGAAGAAATCCCCCAATCGTTGGTTTTTACTACCTGTCGATTCAATGAATCAGGGCAAGTACTTGCTTGGGATTTACATATCAATCGATTGCAGAAATTTGCTACTAAGGCCAGATGCCCTACACCAGATGTTCAGTTATTGACCGAAACCCTTCGTACCTCCATTCAAGAGTATGGGGAAAAAGAAGGATTAGCTAGATTGGAATGGACTGCAGAAGGCAAAGCGAATTGTGTAACTAGGAAAATTCAACCATTGCATTCACCACTTGTGGCAATCACTAGTCCAGCACCTGAATGGCCTCGTCGTTTTCGCGGCATCAAACACGGTTCATGGAAACAATACATCGATGCAGGGGACAATGCCAAAAAATCTGGAGCAGATATTGCCTTGCTTGTCCATAATTTTGCAATTGTAGACGCAGATCGGTGCACACCTATTTTGCTTGACGAGAATGGCTTGGCATATTCCCCAGGCCCTGAACAAGGAGGAGTTGAATCCGTCACCATTGCAATAATAACAGATCATTTGGAATCCAATGGTATTCCGTTACGTCAAGCATATTTGACTGATGAAATGTTACTTCGATGCAAAGAATTGGTTGTGGTTGGAACAGGCATTGGAGTAATGTCCGTTGGTGAAATTGATGGAGTTGACATTCCTCTGGGAACACATCTAGAAGCAATTATTTCAGATGCATTGAAGATTGCATGGGCTACATCTCAACATGGGTGAAGCCATGATAATTCGACAACTCTCTTCGCCTTCAATCACATCTCCCTTAATCCCAATTCAACGAATATTGCGTTCATCAAGGGACCCAGAAACAGCTCCGGATGAGTTGTTATTGCATTCAGGTGGGCCGATATCTGACATTTCCCAATCATCTCTTTTGATGGGGCCGCCAACACACAGAACTCTATTTCGCCAACCAGAGAATGAAAATTCGTTCCCACCCGAACAATCTCCACTTGATGGCATCTTGACTTTTCATTCATCCAATCCCTTGATCGTTGAGCAACAAATTTGGCGAAATTCAAAGTGGGAGACAATTGAAACATTGAGTGCAAGCAACTTATCAGAAGCCATGCGATTAACCTATCAGCACACTTGTTTACCTGTTCCAGATGGTATGCCAAGTATAGGCAGTATAGCCGGTTTGTTGGGATATGACTTGGTTCAATGGACATCCCCAGTCGGCCTTCATTCAATCCCCGAACAAAATACGATATTGGGAATCATGTATCGGATTTCAGCATACATTTTCCATAATCGTTCAAGAAATACACTTCATCTTGTGGCTGAAAATGATCATCCATGGGCCGAAATAACCAAGATTGAGCCCTCTGAATCAAACCAACACAAAACAAATTCCTCTTTATCTCGTCCTGAATCAACATCAGATCAACACCATTCTAGGAAAATCAGCCAAATCATTGAATCAATTCGTGGTGGCCATTTGTACCAGGTAAATTATGGAAGAACATGGAGAGGTAAAACAGAAATTCCACCATGGGTAATTTTTGAAGAATTGGATAATTCAAATCCAGCCCCCTATTCTGCTTGGTTAGATTCTCCCGATTTGGATATAGCAATAGTGTCTTCAAGTCCTGAATTGTTGTTGGAAATGGATAGTTCATCAGTATACACCCGTCCAATTAAGGGAACTCGTCCAAGAGGAGAAGGCATTGATGCAGATCGAGCAGAAATTATGTCGATGATTCGTTCAAGAAAAGAGATTGCTGAACATATGATGTTGGTTGATTTGGAGAGAAATGACATTCGGAAAATCACTCAACCGGGAACCACTCGTTGGACTGATTGGCGCGTAGAATCACTTTCCAATGTCCATCATCTTGTCAGTACAATTCAAGGAGATTATCGAGAAAATTTGGATTTAGCAAA
>CEVN01147352.1_pt1 | contig 10673 bp, 9 predicted proteins | sample 427041 | NCBI WGS metagenome assembly CEVN01 (sample SAMEA2623463, study PRJEB7988) | marine metagenome | biome: marine biome (ENVO:00000447); feature: surface water layer (ENVO:00002042); material: "saline water (ENVO:00002010), including plankton (ENVO:xxxxxxxx)" | depth 5 m
TTTTTTTCCATATTCTCCAATCATACTTAGTATCAGCACCCCACATACCATCAGGAATTACACCACTTTCTTTGTAAGTCCAATCAGGGTCCTGTACAATTATTTGGATTTCTTTTATCTGATCCTTAGTATAATGATCCTGAACACCTCTGCGAGGCATAATATTTTTACTTTGATTACTCTCACCTCTTTTTACCAACTCTTCAAATGCCTCAGAAAGAAGCTGTTCTTCCAAAGAAAGTCCGCTAAGTCTATATTCAATAGATAATTTTTCATCATCGCTAGTTATAACTAAATTTACAGGAATAGGAACTGTAAATATATCTCCCTCAAAAATTTCTATTTTTTCATCATCTTCGTCATTGTAATAAATTTCCCAAACAGTATCCTCTAAATAATCTTCGTAAAAAACAGTATCTATTTTTCCAATTGGAAAATTATTTAATCTTAATTTAGAGATTGCTTTTTCAACATTCCGATCAATAATATCTGGGATCACAAAAACGGATTTAGGTGGCCCTTTGCTAACGTAAATAATAAGACTTTCTCCATTTAAAACTTTATTACCAGCTTTAGGTATTTGAAAAGAGACTTTTCCTTCAGGAACATTTGGATTAAATTCAAAATTAATATTTTCAGATTTAAGTACGAGCTTGTCTTTTTTTACTCTTTTCTGCACTTCTTTTAAATCTAAACCTATGTAATTTGGAACGGAAATAGTTAAATCTTCTTTTAATTCCATTACTTCAGATTTTTCAATAGAAATAGTTGAATCTTTTTTTAAATCAAAATTTTTATTTTGAACAGAATCTTCGACGCTAACTTTGTCTTTAATATTAACTTTAATTGAAACTTCTTTATTGCAACTAAATAACATCAAGATAACTAATATGGTAAAAAGTTTATTCATCATACTTTTCTTTTAATTCCATCAATTTAGATAATGCATCAAACGGCGTCATATTGTCAATATCTAAATCTCTTAGTTCATCAATTGTTTGCTGCTTATTTTTAGAATTGAATTCTAATTCAAGCTGGTCAATTTCTTCACAATTTAAATTAGTATCCTTATCTGAAGCTAATTTATTTAATACAACGTGTGCTCGACTTATCACTTTTTTTGGCAATCCAGCCATTTTAGCAACATGAACTCCATAACTCTGATTTGCCCCTCCATTAATTATTTTTCTTAAAAATACTAATTCACCATCACTTTCAGAAACTTCAATATTTAGATTAAAAGACCTATCTAATTGATTTGCTAGTTGAACAAGCTCATGGTAATGAGTTGCGAATAAAGTAATAGGATTAAATTTTTTATTATTATGAAGATATTCAATAATAGACCATGCTATTGCTAATCCATCATATGTAGAGGTACCTCTTCCAATTTCATCTAATATGATAAGGCTCCTACTAGTTGCATTGTTAAGAATATTTGCTGTTTCATTCATTTCAACTAAGAAAGTAGACTCGCCTTCTGATAGATTGTCGCTAGCCCCTACCCGAGTGTAAACCTTATCAATAATGCATAAATTAGCTTTATTTGCAGGAACATAGCTTCCTATTTGAGCCAAAATAGATATAAGAGCAACTTGCCTAAGAAAAGTACTTTTACCAGCCATATTGGGTCCAGTTATAACTGCGATCTGCTTAATATCACTATTAAGGTTTATATCATTGGGAATGAAGCTATCTTCAACTGAAAGTAGTTTTTCAATAACTGGATGCCTCGATGCAACTAAACTAATTTCTTGTTTTTTATGAATTGAGGGCAAACAATAATTATTTTTAATTGCAATATCAGCAAATCCCAAACTCACATCTATTTTAGATAATATATTTGCATTAATAAGAATGCTTTTGGAATTTTGCATTATATAGCAAGTCAGCTCATCAAATATAGAACGCTCTAAGCTAAGCAACTTCTCATTTGATGATAGAATTTCATCCTCAAACCCTTTCAGCTCTTCAGTAAAATACCGCTCTGCATTCACTAATGTTTGCTTTCGTATAAAATAATCCGGAACCTTGTCTATATGTGCTTTAGTAACCTCAATATAATATCCAAAAACTTTATTATATTTAATTTTCAAAGATGGGATATCATTCTTTTTTTTCTCTTTGTCTTGCAAATCTATAAGCCACTGCTTTGAACTATTTGACATCTTACGTATACGATCTAATTTTTTAGAATAACCATTTCTTATGTATCCGCCATTCAACATATTAACAGGACAGTCGTCATCAATTGTTTTTACGATTCTACTTATTACTTTATTAATAGGTTCGAATTCTTGACACAGATTATATAAATCAGGCATAGACTTCTTTACTATTTTTTTTATTTCCAGCGCATTATTTAGAGAGTTTTTAAGATTAACTAAATCTCTAGGATTTGATTTTTTGGAAGAAACTTTTGAAATTATTCGCTCTATATCATAAATCTCCATCATCAAATCGGATAAAAAAAGTCTAGTATCTGAAAATTTAATAAGCTCTGAAATCCTATTTTGTCTCGATTTTATTTTTTTAATATCTAAAAGGGGTCTTTTTAAATATTTTTTTAAAAGCCTACTGCCAGCAGATGTTCTTGTTTTATCTATTGAATGTATTAGTGTTGCTTTTTTATTCGATGAAGAAATTGTTTTAAAAAGTTCTAAATTATCGATAGTAAATGGATCTAGATGCATAAAGTCATCTTGAGATTGATATTGAAAATGCTGAATGTGTGATGAAGAATCTCTATGATTATCATCAATGTAATATAAAGATGCACCTGCAGCAATAATTGCTAGTGGATACTCTTCCAAACCAAACCCTTTTAACGATTTTACTTTAAATTGATTTTTAATCTTATCATAAGAGGTGCTTTGATCTGTAATCCAATCTTGATATGTTGATAGTATATATGACTTGTCTTGCAATAAATCTTTAAACATCTCGTATTGTTTTTCACTTAGAATAACTTCACGAACATTGTATGTTTTAATTAAATCAAGCCCCTTTCCTAAATCCCACTGTCCACCAAAAAAATCACCTGTTGAATAATCCATCAAAGCAATACCTATCATTTTATTTTTGATATATATACTTGCAAGGTAATTATTTTGAGTATGATCTAAATATTTATCAGATATAGATGTGCCAGGAGACAAAACTTCAACAACCTCCCTTTTAACAATCCCTTTTGATAACTTAGGGTCTTCAACCTGCTCACATATAGCGACTCGGTAACCGGCTTTTAATAATTTATCAACATATTGATCAATGGCATGATATGGAAATCCTGCAAGAGGAACCGATGATGCTGCACCATTTGCCCTTTTTGTCAATGTTATTCCGAGAATTTCGGAAGTTAATTCAGCATCAGAATCAAAAGTTTCATAAAAATCTCCCATTCTAAATAGCAATATCGAGTCTTCATAATTTCTCTTTATATCCCAATACTGTTTCATGGCTGGAGTTACTTTTTTATTATTCATTTTAAACTAACTTCCTATAATTATCTTCTCTGTATGTAATATTTTTTTTATCTAAAAATTCAAGTAAAGGCACAGCATACTTTCTTGATGTTTTTGCTATATCCTTAAAATCAGCAACAGATAACTTATTATTCGTGGAAAAATATTTTTTCACCTCATCTACCAAATTAGTGAAATTTTTATATGTAAAAAGTAAATCTTCATTGATTCTAATAATTTTATGGTCTTGTTCCGCAATATTGATAAGTAATTTTAATTTATCTGAACTGATATTTAATTTACTGGCTATTTGAATATAATTTTGAGAAGAAAATCCCTGGCTATCTAAAATTTCAATCACTTTTTTTTGAGTCGCTAACTCACTAACAGACAAATTTATTTTAAAGTTTTCTAATTTAATAATTTCCTTGTCTCTGATGATTTTATTTTTATCTATCAAAAGTTTTATGGAAAAATCAAAAAAAACTTCATCTGATTCTACTTTCTGATTTAACTCCTTTTTTAAAACCCCCGATCTATATGGATTTTTCGTATGAAACTTTTTAATCTCATCAACTATTCTATTTAAAAAAGCATCTAATTGCTTATTAGTCACTATCCATTTCTCACTTAAGTATTCCAAAATTGAATAATCTTTATTTGAATCTAAATACTCTACAATTTTATCAAATGACATCCCAAATCTTGACTGAATTTTATCTATTGTAAACGGAAAGCCTAACTGACTCTGAATAATAAAATTCATTTTCTCAGCTATGTTTTTTTTACTAACTAATTGATTTGCAAATTCTTTAACTTGGCTCCATTTACCAAAACAATTAATATCCTCAACTACCCCACCACCAATTGTCTTCATTGGTGAGTATGATCTTATTAAAAACTTATCTTGAAAAGATAAAACTATAGGCTCTTCTAACTTTATAAGGCAAATACCAGATTCAGACTTTTTAAGACTATTATTGCCACAAATACTAATTCTCCCAATAACTTCACTAGTTCCAATATGAAAACGCAATCTTTGATTTTGACTTAATGATGAGCCTTCAGTATCTAAAAGAGAAACTTTAGCTAAAAATGTTGAAATTGAGTCAAATACATTTAAATTTGATAAATGCCCTCCTCTTTCTATTTCCTTTTTGTCTATACCATTTAAATTTAAAGCAGCACGATACCCTATTTTAATTTGATCAATGTTGTTATGGTGAGTTTGGGCAGAGCGCAATCGAACTTTTTTATTTGCTGGGAATGCGTATAGAGATGATCCAACTTTGATTTCACCTGATATAACAGTTCCAGTAACTACAGTACCAAAACCCTGCTGAGAAAAAGATCGATCCACATACATTCTAAATAAACCTCGATTATTTTTCAAATCTTCAACATTTGAAATAGATGAAGCTAAAACTTGTGACTTCACTTCTTCCAATCCCACACTATTTACTGTTGACACTCTAAATATTGATTGATTTTCTAGAAAAGACCCTTTTACTAATTCTTTTATTTCTGCCTCAACTAAATCAATCCATTCTTCATCAACTAAGTCTATTTTATTTAGGATAATAATTCCTTTTTTAACATTTAAAATTTTTAGAATTTCAAAATGTTCAATAGTCTGAGGCATAACCCCATCATCTGCTGCAATAACTAAAATAGCAATATCAATATAACTTATTCCAGTAACCATATTTTTAATAAATTTCTCATGTCCTGGAACATCTATAATAGTTATGTTTTCATTAAAATGAGCAAAGCCAATATCAATAGTCATTCCTCTCTCTTTTTCCTGCTTTAAGACATCTGTATTATGGCCAGTAAGTAATTTTACTATAGAGGTTTTCCCATGATCAATGTGACCAGCCATGCCAATTATGATTTGATTTTTCATAGCATAACTTCGCAGATTACATTTGATAGATTATCTGCAAAATCTAAAGGTACAGCTTTTAGATCAATGATGAACTTATTATCGTTTATATATCCAATAACTGGAGTTGAAGCATTTCTAAATTTCTTGGATAATGAATTGGGAGAGATATTATTACTATTAAACCTCAATCCTGCACTCTCAAGAGAATTTATTGGCATTGCGCCACTACCTGCCTCAACCATTGTATCTATAAGCTCAATATTATATTCTTTTACTATTTTAGATGGTATATTTTTAAGAACTAAGTTCCCAAAATGTTTTATTTGAACCCTATTTCTGGTTAAAAGATTTAAAGATAAATTCATTTTATCAAATTCGGTTTCAGAAATATATGTCCTTAAAGTACTTTCTAATATAGAAAGAGTCAATTTATCAACTCTTAAAGCTCTGTATAAAGGATTTGCTTTAATCATTTCAATATACTTCTTTTTTCCTGCAATTATACCGCATTGAGGGCCACCTAACAACTTATCTCCACTGAACATTACAATATCAGCGCCTTTTTTAAAGTAATCCTTAACTGTTTTTTCTTCGGGCATATTAAATTTCTTGAAAAGCGCTACACATCCGCTTCCAGCATCTACAATAAAAGGAATCTTACTTTTTCGAGCTATTTTACCAATACCATCTATATCAATTTCTTTTGTAAATCCAATTACGCGATAATTACTTGTATGAGCATATAAAATTGCACCTGTTTCTTTGCTAATTGCATTTAGATAATCTTTTGTATACGTTTTATTTGTAGCACCAACATCTCTCATAATGCAGCCTGCTTTTGAAATAACTTCAGGAATCCTAAAAGTTCCTCCAATTTCAACTTGCTGACCTCTACTTACAATAACTTCTTTATTTTCAGAAAATGTATTCAATGATAGCAAAACAGCTGCTGCACAATTATTCACAACTAAAGCACGTTTAGAACCTAATATAGGGTTAATGATATTTTGTATAGAATCGTTTCTATCACCTCTTTTATTACTATTAATATTAAATTCTAAATTAGAATATGGATATAATCTATTAAAAGACTCTATGAACAAGTCTTTAGAAATTGGAGCCCTTCCTAAGCCAGTATGCAATACTATACCAGTTCCGTTAATAACATTAGACAAGTTAAATGAAGTAAGTTTTTTAAATTCTGTTTTGATGATATCTATAGACACTTGCCTTATATTATTATTTAATTTCTCAGATTCTATATCTTTTCGAATATCAGATAATTTTTGACGAAATAAACTTTTAATTATATTTCGAGGATAGGAAGTGTTTTTTATATCTAAGACATGATATAAATCATCAACAGAAGGCAGGTCTTTAAAGAGGGCCCTACGGGCTTCAATTCTTTTTTTAGTCATAATTGTATTCTATTTTCCATTACTTACTTGAACTCCATATTCAATTTTATTAATGATATTTGAAATAACATCTTCTGATCGGAATCCATTTAATATCGTCATAACAAATATTGGATATTCTTCTTCTGGCAAATAATTCTCAAAGTCATCCAAAATTGTTGTGTTATCTAAAATATAGTCCATTTCAAGGCCGTCATCAAGAGACTTTTTAAAATAATCTTGAATTAGAAATAAATATTCCCTAAGCTCATTTCGACTCATGGTTTTTATATTTTTCTTATTCATTATGATTTTAAGACTGATGGCTCATCAACTAAATCAATTTGATTTTTTTCAATATATTTTTTAGCATATTTTTTGTAAACACCTTCTCTGACAAATATCTCAAAAAGGTCCGCATCTATCTCATAGTCATTTTTCATAAAACCCATAATTCGCATTGCCTGAGATAGTTTTTTACCGTCTTTATATGGTCTATCTGCAGCAGTTAAAGCCTCATATATATCAGCTATTGCCATCATTTTCGCTTGGACTGACATTTCATCTGCCTTTAATCCTTTAGGATACCCTGTTCCATCTAATTTTTCATGATGGCCACCTGCAAATTCAGGCACATTTTTCAAATGCTTTGGATAAGGAAGCCTCTCTAACATATCTATAGTTATTCTTATATGATCATTAATTATTTCTCTCTCTTCAGGGAGCAGGGTTCCTTTTGGGATACACAAATTTTCAACTTCGATATCAGTTAGAAAATTTTTATTCTCGCCATTTTCATTCCAATTATATTTTGTTGATATGTCCTTTATTTTTTGCTGCTCTTCTTTAGGCATAAATTCACCGCCAATATTCGCCTTTTCTATGAATAACCTTTCATCGTCAATAACAGCTAACTTATCCTGCATATCTTTGTCAATTTGACCATCTATATTCAATCCTTTCTCTAAAAGTTCAATCTTCTTTTTTAAACATGCTATTTCGACATCTCTTTTTATGACTTCAAATCGAGTCTTGACTACCTCAATCCTATCAAAGATTGTCTCCAGCTTTGTTCCCTTATCAACAATATGTGGTGGGGTTGCAACCTTTCCACAATCATGAAGCCAACCAGCAATATAAAGTTCATATCTTTCATCTTCAGTCATCGAAAAATCTTTATATTTTCCATAATCTACCTTTTCAACAGCGTCAGCTAGCATCATTGTGATTTCAGGAACTCTTTCACAATGACCTCCTGTGTATTCTGATTTTTCATCTATTGCCTTTGCAATCAATTGAATAAATGATTCAAATAATGTCTTCAATTCTTGAACTAATCTTTTATTTGTTAATGCAACCGCTCCTTGAGAGCATAATGATTCTATCTGAGTCTGCATTTCTTTAGAAAAAGTCAATGTTTTTCCAGTTTCTATATCAATAGAGTTGATTAATTGCATAACTCCAATAATTTCATTTTCGTGATTTTTTAAAGGTACAGTTAAAAAAGATTTAGATCTATAACCTGTCATTTTATCAAAACCTTTTGTCCCAGAAAAATCAAACCCATCTTCTTTATAAGCATCAACGATATTAACAGTTTTACCAGTATTCGCAACATAAGCCGCTACATTTGATTCATTAGGCTTGTTTTCATCCTTATAGAGCTCCACTGGAGGAAGAGTCACCTCATTTCCAGAAGTTCCTCCCATAGATGTATTCATAGAGTCATTTAGTAAAATTTCAAATTTTAATTGATTTCCATCATCGGTTTTCATGTATAGAGTTCGTCCATCAGCATTCGTAATATGCCTAGCTTCCTCCATTATCATTTCAAAGAGTTTATTTAAATCTTCTTCAGTTGATAATGCTATACCAATTAGATTTAAATGCTTAATTCTACTCTCTAGATATGCGCACCTTTTTTTATAATCCATTAGAAATCTCCATAGATTTAATGAGTATAGTTATATGATAATTGTAATGAAAATTTATCTTGAGATCGACTCATTAAACTAATTCAATTAGAATTTTATACAGACTATTTAGAGGGTCTTTCTTTAATACGAGCTGCTTTACCACTTAATCCTCTTAAATAGTATAATTTAGCTCTTCTCACTTTTCCCTTCTTAAGAACTTTTAATGATTCGATTTTTGGAGAGTGATATGGAATAATCTTTTCTACCCCGATACCATTTGAGATTTTTCTAACGGTAAAGGATTTATTCAGTCCACCTCCTGAAGACATTGCTATAACGACACCTTCAAAGGTTTGAATTCTAGTCTTATTTCCCTCTGTAATTCTAAGTCCAACTGATACAGTATCTCCAGATCTAAAGTCAGGCAAATCTGTTCTCATTAACTCTTTATTTGATTCGTATATTTTGTCCATATCTAACCTCTATTAATAATTTAATTATTATACTTTTTCCATAAATCAGGTCTTCTATCCTGAGTTTTCTGTTCTCTTTTTTTTTGTTGCCACTTTTTTATATTTTCATGATGGCCTGACAATAAAATATCAGGAACCTTCAAGCCCCTAAAGTTTTCAGGTCTCGTATAGTGAGGCCCATCTAAAAGGTCGCTAAAAAATGAATCAGACTTAGCTGACTCGTAATTATTTAATACATTTGGTATTAAGCGTACTATTGAATCTAGCATTAAGCATACAGGCAATTCCCCACCTGTCAAAACAAAGTCACCAATTGAAAATTCATCAGTAACAAGTTCATCTCGGACTCTTTGGTCAACACCCTTATAATGACCACATAAAAATATTAAATTATCTACTTTTGATAATTCAATTGCAGACTGATGATTGAATGGCATACCATCTGGTGTAGGAAAAATAAAACGAGTAGTTTCATTCTTTTCTATTTTACAAGATATATCATCGTATGTCCTAAATATAGGTTCAGGCTTAAAAATCATACCACTGCCTCCCCCAAAAGGATAATCATCTGTCTTATAGTGAGGAGAATCCGCGTTATCTCGAATGTTTTTAATTTCATAATTAACAATTTTTTTATCTATAGACCTTTTAACTATACTATGATTTATAAAACTATTAATTATATCTGGGAAAATTGTAATGATATAACAATTCATCATATATCTAAAATTCCTTCAATATTAAACATTACTAACTTACGACCTTCAATGTCAAAAAACTTTATCAACTCTTTTCTAATAGGAATGAGATGTTCCTTACTTTTACTATCAATAATTTTTAATAAATCATTACCTGAATAACTTAAAGTTTCTAAAATAGAGCCAACCTTATTATCATCAAAATACAATTCACATCCTACTAAATCAACTAGATATAAGTCATCTTTATTACTTTTAATATTACTTCTTAATATCAAAATTTCAAAATCCCTGTATCTTTCAACAGCATTCCTATCATTAATATCAAAAAACTTTATCAGCAAAGAAGATAAATCAAAATTTTCAACTTTTAAATCAACTATTAATTCTTCTTTTTTAATTTTTAAATTATCAACACCACATAAAGATTCAGAAGAATCATTAAACAATAAAAATTTACAAAAACCTTTTAATCCATGAGGCTTAGTAATTTTACCTATGGATATGTATTTATCTGAGAAATTAGGTTTATTCAATTATTTCAATAATTGATCTTTTAGTTCCTTCTTTCGCAGAAGCAGCAAAAATTATTGTTCTAATCGCATTAATATTTTTTCCTCTCTTGCCAATAACCTTGCCAAGGTCACCATCTCCTAAACGTAACTCATATATGAGAGTATCTTCGCCTTCTGTAACACTGACGTCAACTTCATCGGGCTTATCAACAATAGACTTAACCATTGACTCTAATAATTCTTTCATAATTACTCCTTTTTATCTTTTTCCTTTTCTGGAGCTTCCTCTGCTGGAGCTTCCTCTGCTGGAGCTTCCTCTGCT
>CEVN01015869.1_pt1 | contig 10670 bp, 6 predicted proteins | sample 427041 | NCBI WGS metagenome assembly CEVN01 (sample SAMEA2623463, study PRJEB7988) | marine metagenome | biome: marine biome (ENVO:00000447); feature: surface water layer (ENVO:00002042); material: "saline water (ENVO:00002010), including plankton (ENVO:xxxxxxxx)" | depth 5 m
ATACCAAGGTAACCTATCAAGAGCCACTCATCTGTAGTCCAACTTCTATTCCAGGGAGATTCAGATAGAACAAATGGAATAAACATAATCCATCCTATCAAAGAAACCCAGGAAATCAAAGAAAGTGAACTAAGACTTTTTTCTCCATTTACAAGAAAATAACGTCTCATCATAACGTTATAAATTGCATATGAAAAAGCACCAAACATGATGAGACTGTTTCCAATCAACCTTTCTTCAAGAGGAATACTAACATTAGGAGAAGCAACGAAAATCATCAAAACGCCCGAGAAACTCAACAGAATGCCAACTAGTCCTTTTGAAGAAAAATTATGTGATAGAACAAAAACAGACAATATTGCCACAAATATTGGATTAAAACCAATGACTAAGGACGCATCAGAAGCTGCAGTTCTTTGCATCCCATACATGTACCCAATTTGATAGAGAAATACTGAAGTCACTGCCATTAATGCCAATGGCCTCCAATCACTCTGCTTTGGAACAATGTGTCCTTCCCTATACCACATCCAAATAAACAAAACTGGAAGTGCAAAAGTGTACCTCAAAAACATAACTGTAAATGGAAGTTCTACCAAATCTGTAGCTAAAATTCTACCCACTGGCCAAGCTAAACCCCATAATGCAGATACAGCAAGCATCATTAGATTAGTAATGAGAAGTTTACGTGGGCTGATTTTCTGCATTACTCTTTGGTGCCCAAGAAATATTTGTTTATGTGCGGATCATTCAAAATATCTGTAGCATCCCCTGTATGGACGACCTCTCCATTTGATAGAATGTAACCTCTATCTGACCTAGCCAATGATAACCGTGCATTTTGTTCAACTATCAAAACTGTAATTCCAACCTCTCTCAAAGCATCAATTCTTTCTATAATTTGCTGCTGGTAAAGAGGACTTAATGCTGCAGTAGGCTCATCTAGTAACAAAAAATCCGGTTTACTTATCAAAGCTCTGCTTATTGCCAACATTTGCCTTTCACCGCCTGATAAAGACGCGGCAAGATCATGGGTTCTATGCTTAAGATCTGGAAACATTTCCAAGGCTGCTGAGATTCTTTCATTCAATAAACTTGTAGATAATGAATTACCACCCATTTGGAGATTTTCTTCTACTGAAAGTGAAGGAAATACATTGTCAACTTGTGGAACGTATGCAATACCTCGAGTAGCCAACTGATCAGTTCTCCAGCCAGAAACATCAAGGCCTTTGTGCTTAACAGTTCCGCTATAATATGTAGCTATTCCGAAAATAATCTTAATTAATGTAGATTTTCCGCAACCATTGGGACCTATTATTGTAACAAATTCGCCCTCATCTATATGAATATCTATACCGTGTATTATTTGTACAGAACCATATCCTCCTTTAACGTCTTTAACGTCAAGCCATCTACTCATTTACCCTCCTCAGCTAATTTTTCCCATTCCCAGTCACCCGAGGCGCCCAAATATGCTGATATCACCTCTTTACTACCTTGCACTTCATCAGGAGAGCCTTCCATCAGTATTTCACCTTCATTCATGACAACAATACGATCTACACCTTGACGCAAGATAAAATCCATGTTATGTTCTATGATTAACACAGATATTCCCGTTTCATCTACAATTGTTCTAAGGTTGTTAAAAATCTTCATTGCCAAAGGCCCTGCAACACCTGCAACAGGTTCATCAAGGAGTAAAAGTTTAGGATCTCCCATCATTGAACGACCAATATCTACTAATTTACTTTGACCACCAGACAATTCACTGGCAAGATTATGTGCCATGTGTGGTACTTCTAGTTGATCTAGTGTATCATATGCTTTAGATAAACGAGATACTTCTGGGCTATTTTCTCTTCCTTGAATAATTGCATCCCAGAAACTTGGTTTGAATTGTTGTCTAGGTGGAACAAGAAGATTCTCAATCACAGTCATGTCACGCCAGAGACGAGTATGCTGAAATGTGCGAGTCATCCCTAGTTGCTGGATCTCATCAGGCCTCATATTCGAGATATCTGTACCAAAAGCTTCTATTTTCCCTGACGTTTGATTCAATAGTCCACTTATACAATTGAAGGTTGTAGACTTGCCGCATCCATTTGGACCAATAAGGCCCACGAATTCACCCTCCTTAATTTCAAAAGAGACGTCCTTAACTGCAACAAGACCACCAAATTCCATACGAAGATTATCTACTTTCATGACACTACTCATCTTGAATTTCCTCCTCTTTAGCAAAAGATTCATCAATATTTGGTATTGCAGCTATTGCATGTTCAGAAGATTGACCAACGGGGTTTGGACGTTCCGGCCTATATGGAACTTCTGGCAATAAGCCCTTAGCATTGAATTTTAAAGACAACATAATCAAGAGACCTATTAGCATAAGTTTGACATAAGCCATTTCAGTTTTAACACCGCCAAAGATATCTGGGAAGACTAAATCTATTGAACGTTGATCAAAAACTAAGCCACATGCAATGAAAATAAAAGAAAACCAAAACATAGTCTCTGCAAATGCATTCTTTCTAAGCAAATTACCAATAAATGCCAAAATGAAAAAAATGCTGGCTACTTCGAAAGGACTTTCAACTAGCCAAACAAAAATGTCATCTATAAATTCTGCTAAACCTGCAAGAGGTAGGCTTGAGCTACCTTGAGCTGCCACTAACACATTAAAGAAGAATTCAGTCAAAGCAATAATCATTGCACCAATCAACATTCCTCTATTGTTTGCTGCACCACCTATTATGAAAGCCGCCCACACCAAAAATGTTGACTTTGCTGGGGACATAAAACTAGGTTGGAAACCACTTAAATTCCAAGCCCACAATGCACCAGCGAAAGCTGCAATAGCTGCTCCAATAGCAAGACTAGCGGCTTTATGTGTCAATACATCATGCCCATGATGTTGTGCAACTTCTTCATCCTCTCGTATAGCTCTAAGTATTCTCCCCCAGGGTGATTTAAACAACATATCCAATACTTTCCAAGTGACTGCGACAGCGACTAGCCCAATAACTGCTAGAACCATAAGGTAGGGTGCTGCCTGTTCTAATCCCATTAAATCACCAATTAGAGAAGCTGCACTACTTATCTCTGAATCACTTGCACATGCAATAGGAGAGAGCTTCTCACCAGAGTCTGATAATGGAGGATTTGAACCACAAAACCACCACTCCTTGAACGGTAAAGAATATCTTTGAACTCCAATAGCTGATTCATTACCTCCAGCTCGCATTAGTGGCTCACCCATAAGTAATATTCGAACTATTTCACCAAGTGAAATAGTAATTATTGCAAAATAATCACTGCGAAGTCTAGCTGTTGGGTAAGAAAGAAGCCAACCAAATGTAGCGCCAACAATCATGGCAACAATAATTGCTGGCAGAATGGGCCAATCATATCCATAAAGGTCGCTTGGTGCAGTCAAAATTCCTACAATAATGGCTCCAACTGATGCAAAAAATATTACACCAAAATTTAGAAGGCCAGTCATACCTGTATGAAGATTCAAAGAATACGCTAAAAGTAAAAATATAGAAAAAGTCACAATGTAATTAGAAAGTTGCATTACTTTTGTATAATAGGTAACTGAAGGCAACCAAAGTACGATAATCACTAATAAAGAAAAAAGAACCCAAAACTTTGCTTTAGAACCTGATTCTGACTCAGCCCCATATCTTGCATCTACCTTCTGATAAAAATTAGAACTTAAGTCTCTAAGCCTTCCAGTATAATGAGAAACTTTAGAACTTATTAACATGTTTAAACTGTCTACATATTTATTAGAACCCGAAAATTGGCTAGATAATGTTTCATGCAATTTGAAAAAGAATCCATTTACCCTCATGAATACCTTATCAATGGTATCTGCAAAACGTGTTTTTGGTTTGACTAGCATGTCATAATATTTATCATTAACAATAAGATATGACTCATATAATGCAAAGAAATAAATCAATAAAGGCAAGAAAGGCCACAATATATCGCCCAAGAAACCTAACACACCAAGAATAATCTGCTCATTATGTACTAAATTAAGCCAAGCTTCATGCATAGAAGGATCTAACCCCTCTGGTGCTGAAGTTACACTTTCTCCGACAAATGAATTACTCCTCATAAAAGATGTTGATTTACCAAAGATATAAGACACCAGAGTTATCGTCAGAATAGAAGTTCCTCGAGCATTTCGTTTCTGGTGGAAATGATGGGCGCCAACCCAACCAAATAATACTCCAAGCAAGGCTGAAAGGTGCTTATTAGGCTCATTTTTAGATTCCGCTCTCTTGCGTAAGCGCTCAATTTTCCATTTATTATATGCATGCCCTATTCCTTGGGGCATTATAAGTAAAATAGCGATAATCATGGCATAAGGCATTACTCCCCCTAATGCGAAATAATTAGTTCTTTCCAGAGGATTGCCAATACCTGCAAGGATAGGCTCTGAAATTGCCCTTACAAAACCTATGATAATTGATGCACCAATAGCACCAGGTACTGAACCAATAGTACCTAAAACAATGACTGCAAACGCCGGAAGTAGCAGAGTGAATGCTGTCTGAGGATTAAATAGAACTGTCAGTCCAAAAACAGCCCCGCCAATGCCTGAAATACCTGCTGAAAGAAATGCACTTGTAGTATGGACCCTACCTACATTTATGCCACTACTAGCTGCTAAATCTGGATTGTCAGCTACAGCTCTCATTCTACGGCCCAAACGTGTATGTGTTAGAAGAAGAAAAAGTGAAAATACTGAAATGAAAACAACTATTGGAAGAAAGGCATCGTTATATGCGTAATTCGTAGTACTATCTTCAAATGTAGGCCAAATAGATTCTCCTAAATCAAATTGTACCATTTTTGTTGAGAATTCCCAGCCTTGTCCCCCAACAGTCCAATCGGCATCAGGGATTAAGCGCTTTGAATTGGCGCCAAATCTAAGATAAACAAGTGCCCTCAATATCATCGCTACACCAAGTGAAGCGATCATCATCACGTCTGATGAAGACTTACGGTCCCTAAATCCCTTAAAAACAAGTCTGTCAATGATGACTCCTGCAATACCTGTTAAAATAAATGCGAAGAATAAAACATAAAGAAATAGTGACCAAACGAGCTTGCCATCTGCCGGAGCCTCACTTAACGGAAAGAGCCAGTCTGTCCACATAAAGGCAATGCCGACATACATACCCAACATGAAATATTCACTTTGAGCAAAATTACCATAACGTTGGACACTGTAAGTTAGTGTACAGCCAACTGCAATTGCTAAGTAAGTAGAAGACCAAGTTAGTGTTGAAACAAATAATGTACCTGTGTCAAATGTTACAAAAGCTATTAGATTCAAACCTGAAAGAAGTATATGAAGTGAGAGTAATACATGAAGAAGAAGAAATATGGGTGAAGCAAACATCAGAACTGTTCTAAGATTAGAAACTGGAAGATCATCAAAAACAATTTTGACTAAACCAAACCCCATCGAAATCAATTGAAGTGTCTGAAGAAGCCACACAAAATCACTGGGTAAACTGTCCAACAGAACAAAATCTACAAAATTAAGTAAGCCTAACTTAAACAATAAACCTAAACAAGAATCAAAAATTAAAACCGAGACAACTAATAATCTCTTAGATAACCTTGACAGAGATGCCCAATACACACTAAGACTTTGTACAATCATTTATTCATTGCTCCAAGAAAGAAATCTAACAAAAGCCGACAAGGCCTATAGGCGAACAGTGACGCCACAGCAGGTCCAAGGACCTACTGCAGCGCGCTTTCCGTCAACTAATGTTGATTGATTAAGCAGACTTAACGCCGTCTGCTACTGTCCAATATTTTCCACAAGTATAGCCACCTGCACCATCATAGGTACAAATGTCATATCCTGCTCCACCAACATCTCCATTATCTAGGAAAGTGATGTCACCGGAAGCTCCTCCATAGCCAGTTCCTGTGGATTTGATGTTATCATTGATTGCTCCAGCTTTTGTAGCTGCTTCACCAATGATCATGGTTGCGTCGTATGCTGTCAAAACATAAGTTTTGATACTGCCTACTTCCTCTGCATTTGCATCATATCTAGCCTCGAAGTCTCCGCTTGTGACTCCAGCTTTAGGTGCAGATACAGTCATTCCTGTAGCCCATGTATTATCACTGGTCTTTTCATACAAACCAACGCCTGCTGGACCATCACCTGCAAATATCTTGCCTGTGAAATTAGCCTCATTCAAGGCTTCTAGTAATCCTGCTGCATCTGTGATGTATGATGAAAGATAGACTGCTTCACAGTCATCACCCATAGCTGCAACGATTCCTTTGAAATCTGTTGTCTTTTCTTCATATCCTTGCTTACCAGTGCTACAAAGAGTATTCTTAGAACTATTAGTCCAAGCATCTGCAACTGCATCTGCCAATCCGGAGCCGTAGTCATTAGTCATGTGAAGAATAGATAGGTTTCCAGTAACTCCTGCATCAGCCATCATAGCTGCGCCTGCTGGACCTTGAATAGCATCACTAGGTACTACTCTGTAGAAAAGTGGGTAAGCTGTAGCATCGCTAAGACCTGGATTGGTACTAGCGTAGGAAATCATTGGAATTCCAGCTTCAGAAAGTTTTGCGTTAGCTGCCATTGAAGCACCTGAACATGCAGCTCCTGTAACTGCAACTACACCAGAGTCAATTAGAGTTTGAGCAGCTGGACCTGCGACGGCACCGTCACATCCAGAATCTACTTCGACAAGCTCAAAATTGTAGTCTGTATATTTAGCATTGAGATCTTTAATAGCCTCATTTGCACCCCAGCTGAAACCAGCTGCATCAGGTTCTAGTGGACCCGTTAAAGGGTTCATAAAACCGATTTTTACTGTCGTTTTGTCGTCTTCCTCATCTACGCAGCCAGTGAAGGCACTAACTACAAAGATTAGAGCAAGAGCTAATACTTGATATTTTGTTGATTCCATGGTTAATCACACCTTTACTTCTACAACTGGGGGGATTAAAAAGATTTAATCTGTTACGCGTAGGATATTTTTACAGAAACTAATTTCGTGAAATCAGCCAAGAATGAACTGCAAATTAGGCAGAAAAACGGTTATTAATCTGGCTACATACTCAAAAACGGGTATCTAATTGAAAAATCAAAAAACAATATCTGAAAATGGAAGAGGGACTGAATGAAACCCACACTCCTGCACACACTAAAGTTTCTAGCATTGCAAGGGGCTACAAGACATCCAGTTCATATTTCTTCAATAAATCTTTCGAAGAAACTGGGTGTAAGTCAACAATCTGCATCAAGATACTTACTTGACTTGGTTAAAGCAGAGAGTATAGAGAGAAAACATGCTCAAGGTGGACAAATCATTACAATAAAAGACAAAGGTATTGCAAAACTAAGAAAAGAATTTTCTGAATATAATCTTATTTTTGGAAAGCAGAAATACATAGAAATGACTGGGAAATTAGAAACTGGATTAGGGGAAGGTGGATATTACATCTCAAAAGATGGCTACATGGAACAATTCAACCAATTGCTAAGCTGGAAACCATACGAAGGAACATTTAATCTGAGATTAGAAGAAAATGAAGTGCCTAAAATTGAAGCTATGAAAGCTGCCGAAGGAATGCTAGTCAGTGGCTTCCAAGAGAATGAACGTACTTTTGGTAAAGCATGGATTTTCAAATGTACATTAAATTACGAGAATAAAATTATAGAAGAATGTGCAATTATATCGCCTAAAAGAACGCATTACAAGAGGGTCGTGGAAATTATTTCACCCCATTTTATTAGAAAAAAATTATCTGTAAGTGATGGCGATATTTTCCAAATTAAAGTAGATCTAGGAGATATTTAAATAGCATGAGAGACACAACAATTTTGGAGTAGTGATGGATCCTTTCCACGATTATTACGGAATTCCTTGGTATGTCATACTTGGCTTATGGGCTGCAATTGCAATAGGCTTACACGTTTATCAAGTTGGATTTATCGTAAAACTAATCAGATTAGGAAAAGATGATGACCGCTTTGATTCCTGGAAACAAAGAATGAAGGAATTTCTAACTGACTGGCTAGGCCAGCGCAAAGTTGTAGAAGATAAATTGGCTGGATACGCCCATGCCCTGATTTTTTGGGGTTTCCTAATGCTAGTAAGTGATGTAATCGATCTAGGTACTGGTGGTCTATTTCTAGAATTACTTGAGATGATTTACTTAGCAAACATTTGGAATTTGATAGTTGATATTGGATATACAATGGCTGGAATTGGAATAATGTTTGCGCTTTATCGTAGACTTATTGTAAGGCCTGAAAAATTGAAAAATGCTAGCCTAGAGGGTGTACTTATCCTATTTGCAATCTTGGGTATTGTTTTAACTGCATTTATTGTAGAAGCTGGATATATGCTAGGTGATGATGCTGAGTATAATTATTGGGAACCTGTGGGTGTTTTATTTGCGATGCAGATGGAAGGTTTGGAGAAAGAAAGCTTAAGGACTCTTGTAGACGCAAGCTACTGGATTCACATGATACTAATTGGTGGTTTCCTTATTGAAATACCACAGACAAAGCATTCCCACTTGATAGGAACAATACCTAATGTAATGTTTCAGGATCACAATCCTATGGGTGCTATGAATCCTATGCAAGTTGATGAGAATGATATGGCTGTAAAAACTGATGATTTAGACTTCGACAATCTAACATTAGGAGTTAACAAATTTGAAGACTTTACTTGGAGACAATTATCTGATGGATGGGCATGCACTGCTTGCGCAAGATGTCAAGACGTATGTCCAGCCTATAACAGCGGAAAAACCCTTAATCCAATGCAAATAATAATGGATGTCAAAAATTACGGTAAAGAGCATGGCTCCCTTTTAGTAGCTGGCGAAGAACCATCAGAAACTATTGTTGATAGATTTACTCCTGATGCCATCTGGGCATGCACTACATGCTATGCTTGTGTTGATGCTTGTCCTGTTCACATCGAACATGTACCTAAATTGACGGACACAAGAAGACATCTAGTTATGGAAGCTTCTGAGTTTCCAGAAGAGTTACAGAGTCTCTTCAACAATCTTGAGAGAAATTCAAACCCCTGGGGCATGGGTGCTCACACCAGAGCTGACTGGGCTGAAGGTCTAGATGTGAAAATAGGAGAACCTGCTGAATATCTTTTCTATGTTGGTTGTGCTGGTTCTTTTGATGAACGTAATAAGAATGTATCAAGAGCAACTGCAAAACTTCTGAAAGAAGCTGGTGTTGATTTCTCCATACTTGGAGAAATGGAAATGTGTAACGGGGATCCAGCTAGGAGGGCTGGCAATGAATTCCTATTCCAAATGATGGCTGAGATGAATGTAGAGAATTTGAATTCACTAGGTACTCTAAAAGTGATTACTGCATGCCCTCACTGTTTTCATACGATAGGCAAAGAGTATGAAAAATATGGTGGGAAATATGAAGTGTATCACCACTCCCAAGTGCTAAACAAACTCAGACAAGAAGGCAAACTCAAAATTAATAAATTTGAAGACAAAGTAACCTTCCATGATCCTTGTTACTTGGGTCGTATTGGTGGAGAAACTGAGGCACCAAGAGAAGCATTAGGAGGTGATTTAATTGAAATGGAACGGCATGGACAAAAGTCCTTCTGTTGTGGTGGAGGCGGCGCAAGAATTTGGATGGAGGAAGACGCAGATAAGAGGGTAAACGAGATTAGAGCAAAGGAGGCGTCGGATACTGGGGCAGACTGCGTAGCTGTTGGATGTCCATTCTGTATGACAATGATGAGTGATGGTCTGAAAGATATTGGTGATCAGAAACCTGTAAAAGACATTTCAGAGATAATGTTAGAAAATTTAGAAAATGGTGATGCTGAGCAAATAGTTGAAGAATCATAGCATAAGTTTTAAAGGCAACAACAAAGACATAGGAACATGAACATAGTTGTTTTAGTCAAAATGGTTCCAGATACTGAATCTCGTCTAGAGATAATTGATGGAAAACTTAACGAAAGTGGATTCAAATACATGGTAAATCCTTATGATGAATTTGCAGTAGAGCAAGCCGTCCAATTCAAGGAAGCTGTGGGAGGAAAAGTAACTATCGTAAGCCTATTTTCTAATGATGCAAGTATTGATACAGACTTAAGGAAAATGATGGCGATTGGGGCTGATGAGGCTGTTGTTTTACGCCAAGACGGCTATAGTGGAGATAGGCCTTCATCAAATGCGAAGACTCTATCAAATGTAATAAAAGAAATGGAGGCTGATTTAGTTATTGGAGGTGTACAAGGAATAGACTATTACCAAGGTGCAACAGGTCCAATGGTAGCCCATATGTTAGGAATGCCGCATATCTCTGGAGTCACAAATCTAGAATTTAGTGATGATACTTTTACGGCAAAAAGACAGGTGGAAGGCGGATTACAAGTCATAGAATGCACTAGCCCTGTTTTAATAACATGTCAGAAAGATATGAATAAAGTCCGATTTCCAGCTTTGAAGGATATTATGATGTCAAAGAGGAAGCCATTTGTTAACAAAGATGTTGATGCAGCTCAAGGGAATGATGTTCAAACTGCTGAATGTAGCCTACCACCTGCAAGAGGTGGAGGTATGATAATCGAGGGAGAAACTGCAGAGGACAAAGT
>CEVN01022443.1_pt1 | contig 10644 bp, 12 predicted proteins | sample 427041 | NCBI WGS metagenome assembly CEVN01 (sample SAMEA2623463, study PRJEB7988) | marine metagenome | biome: marine biome (ENVO:00000447); feature: surface water layer (ENVO:00002042); material: "saline water (ENVO:00002010), including plankton (ENVO:xxxxxxxx)" | depth 5 m
ACTGCGAAAACATTTCTTCAGAGTCATTTTGTAATAGTAATAATTGTAATTGGAATATAGATGTTGAATATGGGAATTGTGCAGGTTTATCTGAAAGCTCTTGTGATAGCAATCCAAATTGTTATTATGATTGTGAATTTTATCATGGAAGCTGTGCTGGTTGTTGCTGGGGAAGTTGCCTTGGAGGTACTTACCAAATAGATGATAGCTACTGTGACGGGGAATCTTATTTTTGCAATGAAATAGAATTTGAAACAGGTGATGTTAACCAAGATTATTTAGTTAATGTTGCAGATGTTATATTTATAATCAACTTAATTATTACAAATAATTTTTTAATGGAAGCTGATATAAATCATGATTTTACGATCGATGTTACAGATATAATATTAATAGTAAATATTATTTTAGGTCGTTAATTAGATTCTAGTTTAATTCTTTTTTTTGATGCAGCCCATGAGCATATTTGACACTCACTAAGATTGTGATTTCTAGCAGGGCAATATTCTCTTCCAAAAAAAATGATTTGCAAATGTCGTTTGTTCCAAGATTCTTTTGGCCACAAGAGCTTTAAATCTTTTTCTGTCATTTCAACATTTTTGGCCTTAGATAATCCCCATCTAGAAGCAAGTCGATGTATATGAGTGTCTACAGGAAATGCTGGGATGTTATACCATTGTGCCATCACAACACTTGCAGTCTTATGGCCTACTCCAGCTAAACTTTCTAAATATTCCCAATCTGCTTTCATGCCCCCACCTTCAATCAATTGTTTTGCCATTTTTTTTAAATTTTTAGCTTTTGTAGGGGCCAATCCAATTTCTTTGATAATATCTTTAATAAAATCAATCTCAAGCTTATACATTTTTTCAGGAGAATCAGCATATTTAAACAGCTTTGGAGTTACTTGATTAACTTTTTTATCAGTTGTCTGAGCTGAAAGCATTACTGCAACCAATAAAGTATATGAATTAAGATGATCTAATGGAATAGGCGTCTTTGGATATAAACGATCCAATATATCCCCTATTTTTTTAGATTTATCTTTTCTATTCATATATTATTCATTAGAAACATGAATTATAACATCTCTTATACTTCTAATTAACATTTTTTTAGTAAAAATTAAATCATATCCGTTCTTTTTAGCTTTTTCTTGCATTTCCTTACTAAACTTATTTAAAACTCCAAAAACAGGTAAGCCATATACATTTTTGATTTTATTACAAATTTCAAACGGAATAAATGTATCATCATTTAAATCTATTATTACCGCAGCAATAATATCATCCCCCAAGAAATCATCAATACCTTTAATATCACTTAAAAAATCTAATGAAAATCCATATTTATTGCATTCTGTAGCTAATTCTATAGAAAATTTAGATTCATTGGTGAAAGCTAATATTTTAAATTCATATTGCATCAATTTTTTATTTTTGGAACTAATTCCCAATCAAAATCACTCATTTCATTAATATTATTAATATTATCAATTGATTTATCAACTTGAGATAATATATAATCAACATTAATATTTCTCTGAAGTGGTTTATACATTTCGAACTTTGGTTTACACTTGTTCAATAAACCTAATGCACCATTTTTATTATTATTAGTTATATGAAAATATCCAACAGCTAATTGAATTAATGCCTGAATAAATTTTGCATCTGACAATCTATAATCTGACCATAAATCTTCCCAGAATTCATGTGCATCATAAAAAGAATGCCTATTAAATGAATCTATACCTTTCATAAATAAGTCATGCATAATTTCATGATCTTTCATACTTTTCTACTACCTCATAATATTTTTCTGCTTTTTTTATTCTTACTGCAATAGTTTTAGGATCATGATAAAAGAATAATAACCAATTATTTTCAGAAGCCAAATCTAAAAATTCTTTTTTCTCTTTTAACGTTAATGCAGCATTTAAATCATATCCCATTATCCAAGGTAATTTCAAATGAGATTCTAAGGGGATTAAATCTGAACAAAAAACAAGAGTATCATTATTATCAGAAATTTTTATTAATTGTTGTCCATAAGTATGTCCATTTACAGTATAAGTATCAATACCATCAATAATATTAGAATTTTCTGGTACTAATTCAAGTTGCCCAAATTCTTTTAAAAGAATATAATTTTCTTTTATATAACTTGCTCTGTCTCTTGGACTAGGATTCAATCCAGCATCCCAATTTTTTTCAGAAACATAATATTTTGCATTAGGAAACGCAGGTACTAAATTATTATTTTCATCATATAAAACTGCTCCGCCTGCATGATCAAAATGCAAATGAGTTAACACCATATGTGTTATATTTTTATGGCAGTAACCATATTTACTTAACTCATTACTTAAGCTATATTTTCCCATACGAATATCAAACATTTTGATAAATTTTTCTGAATTTTTAGCACCTATTCCTGACTCAATCAAAACAACATTTTTACCATCATCAACCAACAAGCATCGCAAAGCTAACTCAATTCTATTCTTTGAATCTGGGGGATTAGTTTTTTCCCATAAAACTTTGGGCACAGAACCCATCATAGCGCCACCATCTAAACTAAAAAAACCAGTTTCTAAAGCATACACTTTCCATTTACCAATATTATTTAACTTCACTTACAACCTTATTTAATCTGTTCCACAAAATTAACTCTTCTTTTTCATCCTTTGCAAATTTAATGCAAGATCTTAAAATATTTACCTTAAGAATTAATTCAACACTCAAATCACAACATTTAATTTCATTTATATATTCAAGTATCCACATTCTTCCATTTTTTTTCTGTTTAGATTCTATTTCAAAATCAATATTATTTAAATTTACCTTATCACTATATCCTGTTAGCCCTAATGGTATATACTTCTTAAACCTATCTGATCTTACTAAATCATCATTATATATTGAATATAATATCAAACTATTAAAATCTGATTTTTTTAAAAAATTTATCCAGTTTATTCTACCTGAGTTTATTTCATTTGATTTATTTTCAAGATTATCAACTATTGACTTAAAACAAATCTGAAGACTTTTAAATATATACTTTTTATTTAAAAACATCTCCATTTTGTAAACTGACCAAATAAGCGGAACAGAATTAGGAGAATGCTTTACTCCAATTTCCAGAACATTTTCCAAAACCTGGGTACCATCTGAAACACTTAACAAATAAGATAAAACTTTAACAGATTTTGGAATATCACCATTTAATAAACTCTGTTCTAAATCTTTATATGAGATAACTTCAATGCCATCTATTGCCTTATCAATAAAATGAAAATCTTCAAAATTGAATTTTTCTATATAACTACATAGCCAATCGACTAGATTTCTAGAATCAGTATTCAAATCTATCCCAATTATTGATTTTATTGATTCTATTATAATAATTGGCTCATAGCTGTAATTTGATCCATTTATAGCCTTATTATAAAAATCATCAATTAATGATATTAGTTTTGTTTTATTCATTTATTTAAAATATTTATTATTAATTTACGTATCATGAAATATTTTAGTTTAATAATTTAATGGCTCAAGCAGGACTTCATGCATATTTAGGTTTAAAATCTAAAAAATGGATACCAAATAAAAAATATTTTGTCTCTTTTTTAATTGGATCAATAATACCTGATATTGATATTATTTTTTATACATTTGCTTCTTATTACATACCTGTTGAAAAAGCTATTATTTACTTCCATCGAACATTTACACATAGCCTAATTACAATTGCTACTATTTATTTATTATTTTTAGTACTCTATGAATTAACTAAAAAAGAATACATTTTAGATGCAGCATATGGTTTTATGGCTGGATTTATATTTCATTTACTAGTTGACTTATTTTTCTGGTTTGACTCAATAGATTTATTTTGGCCTCTACCTATTCCAGAAATCAATATTTGGTTTTTTATGGAAGTGAATCAAAAAATCAAATATCTAATTATGGCAATGGAATTTATATTTTTTAGATTTATCGCATATCAGCTCATTGAAAGAGTAATAATAAAACCGCTCAATAATGGAGTCTATATAAATTATTTAAATCTTTGGATGAAAAGTCAAACTTATTCACTATTAATTTTTATAATTACAATAATATCCATACCTCAATATACAGCTACAATATTTGGAATTCTATATATCCCGTCAATCATCGCATTAATATTTTTCTTTTGGAAATTAAGAGGTTCTTTAAGTTGATGTCTATCTAAATGCAGGAAGTCCAGTAATATCATTTCCAAGAACTAACATATGCATCTCATTAGTACCTTCATAAGTATAAACACTTTCAATATTCATCATATGGCGCATTATTGGATAATCCATAGTAATTCCATTAGCACCTAAAATTTCTCTTGATAATTTTGCACATTCTCTAGCTACTCTTACATTATTTGATTTAAGCATGGATACTTGAGTATGTTTCAATGAACCATCATCTTTATTTTTACCAACTTGAAGTGCCAATAACTGTCCCTTGCTAATTTCATTCAACATCCATACAAGCTTATCTTGAATTAATTGGTATCCAGCAATAGGTCTATCAAACTGGACCCTATCTTTAGCATATGACAATGCTGTTTCATAACAATTCATTGCTGCGCCAATAGTTCCCCACCCTATACCATATCGAGCCTGATTTAAGCAACCTAAAGGCCCTTTTAAACCTTCAATATTAGGTAACATATTTTCTTCAGGAACAAAAACGTCTTCGAAAACAAGCTCTGATGTAACAGAAGCTCTCAAAGACCATTTTCCATGTTGTTCTGGAGCAGAAAAACCTTCGAAATCTTTTTCAACAATAAAACCTTTAATAACTCCATTTTCATCTTTAGCCCAAACAATTGCTATATCTGCAATAGTACCATTAGTTATCCACATTTTAGACCCATTTAATATAAATCCACCATTAGTTTTCTTAACATTTGTTACCATCCCTGAAGGATTTGAACCAAAATTTGGTTCAGTTAAACCAAAACAACCAATAGCCTCACCTTTTGCTAATCTGGGCAACCATTTATTCTTCTGATCTTCGCTACCATAGGCAAATATAGGATACATTACTAACGAACCTTGAACAGAGGCAAAAGATCTTATGCCTGAATCAACTCTCTCTAATTCTTGACAAACAAGTCCATAGGCGATATTTGACATACCTCCACATTCATATTTTTCAGGAAGATTCACACCAAAAAAACCTAATTCAGCAAATTTTGAAACTAAGTGCATCGGAAACTCTCCCTTCTCATAATACTCTTCTATTATAGGAGCAACTTCTTTCCTGCAAAATTCATATGCATTATTTTGAACCATTAATTCTTCATCAGAGAAATGATTAGAAATGTTAAGGTAGTCTAAACAGTTTAATTTCATAATGTATAATTTAAGACAAATTTCAAATTAATACATCAAGAGTTTTTGGATATTTTCATGAATTTTTTTAATTGGAAAATAAATATTTTTTTCTATATCTGAAGAAAAAGGAATCGGCATATCTAAAGAACCAAGTCTTATTATAGGTGCATCTAGTAGATCGAAATGATATTGTGAAACATATGAACTAATATCACCTGTTATTGAGCCAGTTAAATTATCTTCTGATAACAACATCAATTTATTTGTTTTGGATAAAGAATTAACTACTATATCTCTATCCCATGGAAGCAAAGTTCTTAAATCTACAACTTCAATTTTTGATTTTTGATCTGGATTTTCAGATAAATAATTATTCATCCACGTGACTCCAAGTCCATATGTAACTAAAGTAATTTCAGTTCCTTTATTAATAATTTTTCCTTTTCCAATCTCATAATGATATAAATTACTTGGTACATTTTCTTTAACACTTCTATAAAGCGCTTTATGCTCAAAAAATAAAACTGGATTATCATCATCTATTGAAGAAAGCAGTAAACCTTTAGCATCTTTTGGATTTGATGGATAAACTATTTTTAATCCAGGAACATGAAAAAACCATGCCTCTGTACTCTGTGAATGGAATGGCCCCGCTCCAATACCACCTCCTGTGGGCATTCTTAAAGTAACATTAATTGGCTGGCCCCACCTGTAATATGTTTTAGCTAAATTATTCACAATTTGATTAAATCCTACAGAAACAAAATCTGCAAACTGCATTTCTACAATTGGTTTAAAACCTTCAATTGCAGCGCCCATTGCAGTACCTATAATACCAGATTCTGTTATAGGTGTATTTATTATTCTATTCTTTCCAAATTTATCACTAAATCCTTCTGTTACTTTAAAAACACCGCCATATTCAGCAATATCCTGTCCTAAAATAATAACTTTTGAATCATCCTCTAACTTATGCTCAAGACAATCTTTAATTGCATCAACATAACGCTTTTCTTCAAACTTATCTTCTGGTTTTTTTTCAACGTAATTTTTATCAGAATATACTCTGTTTAGTTCAGTATCTTCATCTGTTTTAAGACTTTCAGAATTCAATGCTTCATTAATCTTATCAAGTACTTTTGACTCTATTTTTTCCAAAACACTAGATTTAAATTCACTATCAAAAAAATTTCTACCTTTTAAAAACTTTTCATAATTTTTTATAGGGTCATTTTTTTTCCATTTTTCAATTATATTATTTGGGACATATTTAACACCTGATGCTTCTTCGTGCCCCCTAACTCTAAAAGTCATAGCTTCTACTAATATAGGCCCCGATCCTTTTAAGATTTTTTTCTTACACTTTAAAATCGTATCATATACCTCTAAAACATCATTTCCATTAATTGTCATACCTTCAATTCCATAACCAATTGCTCGATCTGATAATTTTTTACAATTATACTGTTCTTTTACTGGAGTTGATAAACCATATCCATTATTTTCAATTAAAAAAATAACTGGCAAATTCCATACTGAAGCAATGTTCAATGCTTCATGAAAATCACCTTCACTAGTAGCACCATCACCAGTAAAAGACAATGCAATTCTATTTTCTTTTCTTAATTTTATTGATAAGCCTATTCCGTTTGCAACTGGCATCATAGCTGCAAGATGTGAAATCATTCCTATAATATTATCATCCATACTACCAAAATGAAAGGTTCTATCTCTACCCTCAGTATGACCATCTTTCTTACCGAATAATTGACAAAATAATTTATATTCATCAACATTCCTTGTTGTAAAAACACCTAAATTTCTATGCATAGGGAAAATTACATCATTTTTATCTAAGGCATATGTACTACCTACTGAAATAGCTTCTTGACCTATACCTGAAAACCATTTCGAGATTTTACCTTGTCTAAGCAGCAATAACATTCTCTCTTCGATAAATCTAGGCATTTTTAAATAATAATATAGTTCTTTTAATTTTTTATCTGTCAGCATAAAAATATTTATATTATTTTAATTTTATTTTCTAAAGTTCCAATTTTTTCAACAGACAATGATATTACATCGTTATGATTCAACCATCTATCTGTCTTATTAGTTTGATTTAATTCCAAAAGACAACCCGTTGCACAAGTTCCAGAACCAATTACATCTCCTGGAAAAATCGTGACTCCTTTTGAAATCTGAGAAATAATCTGCGCAAAAGTCCATGAAATATTCTTAAAATTATCTGAAGAAATAAGCTCACCATTTAATAAGGCTTTAAGCTCTAAATCGTACCTAAGTCCTTTCCCTTCATCAATCGCACAATTTTCCAATTCATCTTTTGTTATTATAATAGGACCTAAAGTTGTTAAAAAATCCTTGCCTTTAACTGGCCCCAGGCTCATTTTCATTTCTTTTTTTTGAATTTTTCTTGAACTAAAATCATTCATTATTGTATATCCCAATATATAATTATCAGCATCTGAGACATCAATATTACTACCTTCTTTTCCTATAATTGCTGCTACCTCTAACTCAAAATCTATTGAATCAGAAAATTCATTTTGTATTTCTACAGTACCCGGACCTAAAATTGAATTATGATTACCATAGTAATAAACAGGAAATTCATCATATTCAGGTATCATTGGTAAATTACGACTTTTTCTTCCTGCTTCAACATGCTGTCTAAACGCATAAGCATCCCTTAATGAATTTGGTTTAATAATTGGAGATAAAAGTTCAATTTGAGAAATCTTTAAAAATTTTTTTACATTTATCTTATCTAATGATTTTTGAAAAAGAATTTTATTTTTTTGAAAATTTTTAAAAAAATTATCTTCTTTTAATAAATGCTGCTTATTTTTTGAAATTTCTGATAATGGAATGACATAACTATCTTTAACAAAACCTATAGAAACTTCATCTTTATATTTAAAATTAATAATTTTCATTATAGCTATATTATAAAATTATCTTTGATCGTAATACCTTATAGTTGGATATGCAAAATCTATATCGTCATACTTATCGAATTCATTAAGTATATCTTCCCATAATATTTGAGAAGTATATCTTCTTTTCCTTGGATTACATAGATACCTCAATGTTAAATTCACACCACTATCTTCTACTTTAGTATAAACTTCTGGTTTAAAATTAGGCTTTTGAATCATAAATAATTTTGTTGCTTCTTCATACTCTTTAGCTGCTTCATTAGTTACATATTCAGCATTATCATCAGCAATTGTTTTAATAATTTTTTTAGCTTTTTTCCAATTACTTTCAAATGTTACTAGAATCTTCAATTCATTCCAAATATATTTAAAGCCTTTCCCATAATTCGCTAAATCATCTGTAAATACTCTTCCATTAGGAACATGAATAACTCTACCGGTATTTGAATCTCCATCAATCCACTCACCTATCTCTAAAATTGTAAACTTAAAAAAATTTATATCTATCACATCACCAGCTATTTTTCCTATTTGAATCCTATCACCAACAGTAAATGGAGATCTCCATAAAATATATGCCCAACCTGTAATACCAGTAACGGGGTCTTTTAATGCAATTGCTAAACCAGCTGATAACAAACCCAAATATGTGGCTATTGATTGTATACCTTTAAACCATATCCTTCCAATAGTAAATAAAGCTAAAATAAATATTAAATATGATACAGTTTTTTGCCATCTATATCTTGCTAATGTATCTTTTACCTGAGAATGAACTATTTTAATTGCAAATCTTCTAACAAATACAAATAAAAGAATACCAATTAATGTTGCTATAATTTTAACTTGAATAGAAGAATAACTGAAAATCTTATAAAGCCAATCTATATCATAATTCATTATTCAACACCCTTGTTTGGGTCCCATAAATTTTCTTCAATTCTCATCCTATGATTCACCCATCTTCCCCATACAAAAAAAGCATCTGACAATCTATTTATATATTTCAAAACTATTGGGGGCTGAGGATGTACTTTATGCAATTTAATAATTAAACGTTCACACTTTCTAGATACTGTTCTAGACAAATTAAACCAAATATTAGCATTAGAGCCACCAGGCAAAACAAATGATGATAAATTAGGTAAATCCTTATTATAGCTATTAATATATTCTTCTAAATTATCTAAATCTTTTTCAGTAACTTGAGGCATTCCAACTAAAATATTTTCATCTACAGTAGCAATCATATTACCTAAATTAAAAATTTTATTTTGAGTTGTTAATAGTATATCCTTAAGAAATAATAATTTCTCTATGTCACCATCTATTTTCAAATTATTTAATGAATTAATGCATCCTCCAATATAAACATTTAATTCATCTAATTCACCATATGCGCAAACCCTCTGATCATCTTTTGAAACTTGTTTTTCACCAATTAAATCAGTTGTTCCATCATCACCTCTTTTAGTAAAAACTTTACTTATTGTAATGTTTGGATCATTAAATTTTTCATCTGCCATAAAAACACCTTTTGATTTAAATTTTCTTATATAATATAATTAATTAAAAAATAAATTTAATGATATATAAATTAGAATTATTCCCATTAATTTATTTATAATACTATACCAAGATTTAATAAAATCATTAAAAAAAATATTTGTAAGGAATAAAGAAACAAGTACAAACCATAATCCCGTTACAAAAGACATCCATAGTCCATAAAATAATTGTATTTCAATACTTACATTCATATTTGAATTATGTATGAAAGAATAAATTGATATAAAAAAGAAAGTTGCCTTTATATTTAAAATATTGGTTAAAAAACCAATTCTAAAAGAATTCCATTTTGATATTTTTAGATGATTATTTGAAATATTATTATTTTCTTTAGATTGGAATTGATTTTTTAAAAAGAATGAATTCATTCCTAGATAAAGCAAATAAAAACTACATAAAATTTTTAATAAATCTAATAGATACTGATGAGATACAATTATAATTGAAAAACCAAAAATGCAAAATAAAACATGGAATAAGATTCCTAAAGAAATTCCCAAACTAGTAGTTACAGCTGAATTTCTTCCATACAGAAAAGATTGTCTGGTAACGAGAATGAAATCTGGACCTGGGCTAATTACTGCAAATAAATGTGCAGAGGCAATTATTAGAAATTGTTCTAACATAATAATTTTAAATTTTGTACCGAGGGCCGGAATCGAACCGGCACGATTATATATAATCGAGGGATTTTAAGTCCCTTGTGTCTACCAATTTCACCACCTCGGC
>CEVN01007125.1_pt1 | contig 10630 bp, 9 predicted proteins | sample 427041 | NCBI WGS metagenome assembly CEVN01 (sample SAMEA2623463, study PRJEB7988) | marine metagenome | biome: marine biome (ENVO:00000447); feature: surface water layer (ENVO:00002042); material: "saline water (ENVO:00002010), including plankton (ENVO:xxxxxxxx)" | depth 5 m
AAGCAAACATGATAAAAAGATGCCTGTTAATATTTTAATTAATCGAGCTTCAGCTAGCGCAAGTGAAATTGTGGCTGGAGCTTTTCAAGATTTAGATAGAGGTTTAGTTGTTGGCGAAACAAGCTTTGGAAAGGGGTTGGTCCAAAAACAATTTATTTTAGATGATGGTTCTGCTGCTCGCATTACTATTTCTCGCTACTATACACCATCAGGTCGCCAAATACAAAGAAACTTTAATGAGGGAGTTGATGAATATTATCTTAACTTGGCGTCTGATAATAGAGAGGCAAATGATTCCTTAAGACAAACACTGCCTACATTTAAAACAAAATCTGGACGAATAGTATATGGTGGTGGTGGCATAACTCCTGATGTTTATGTTCCGCTTGAAATAGACTTTACAGAAGACGCTCAGTCAATTTTATCAAATAAAAATAGGCTTTTATTTAAATATGCACACCTCATTAAAAATAATTACAAACAAAAAACTTTTTCAAAGTTTTTAAATAATATTGATAATCAAAAAACAGAAGAGTTATCTAAATTTGTTGATTGGCTAACCACATTAGATAGTCCGCTTAAGGTTCAAAGAGAGGTAATAGCTGAAGATTGGGACTATATGTATAATAGAATTTTATCTGAAATAGCAAAAATACACTGGGGAAAAGATTTCTCATATTATATACTTCTGCTTAATGATAAACAATTTCAAAAAAGTATAGAAAATTTATAATTTTTTTATAAAAATTTTATTTTGTGTTTTGAATAAAATTCCATAAGATTATGCTTGATGCATTATATAAATTAAGACGAAAGGGGTAATATGGTACAGCTTTTTATAGATGGAGGAGGCTTTATGTGGCCAATTTTATTTATATTTATCATTGGATTTGTTTTTGTTGGTGAACGATTATATCATTTGGTTAAAGGTTTGGCCTCAAATGAACAATTTGCGATGGATGTTTCAGAAACATTAGAAAAATCTGGGACAAATGCCGCAAAAGCAAAATGCGAAGAATCAATAGGCCCTGTAGCAAATCTTTGTTTTAGCGCTTTGGAAAAAGCAGATGAGGGCGTTGAAGCCGCAGAAAAAGCTTTAGATCAATCAGGAAGCATTGAAATGGCTTCACTAGAAAAAAACATGACCTGGATTTCTTTGTGTATTGCAACTGCGCCCATGTTAGGGTTTTTAGGTACTGTTTGGGGAATGATTCAAGCATTTAATGATATTAAAATGGCAAATGATATTTCTCCAGCTGTTGTTGCTGGCGGTATTTCTGTTGCTCTTTTAACTACAGCTTTTGGACTTGTGGTCGCTGTTGTTTTGCAGGTTTTACAAAACGCTGTTATGTATATCATTGACAACCAAATTGTTACCTTGCAAAAAAGCACCTCAATGCTTTTAAATTCAATAGCTAAGAAAAAATAAATTTTATGTTAAGAAAACCTAGGAGATCCGCTACACAAGAAATAAATTCTTCTTCTATGTCAGATATAGCATTTTTATTGTTGGTCTTTTTTTTAGTTACAACGACAATTTCGTTAGATCAGGGAATAAGTCTTGTTTTGCCCGCCGATGGCAACGAACTTGAAGTAAATAGAAAAAATATTGTTGGAATTTTAGTAGATGCTTCAGGCAGAATATTAATGGATGATATGCCAACAAAAATAAATAAAATAAAATCAACAGCAGAAAAAAAGATTGCATCAAACCCTAATATTATTTTTTCTGTTGTAACACACAAAAACACAAAATATAAAGATTATATTTTAGTTCTAGACCAGTTAAAACAAGCAAATGCTACTAAAATCTCTATAGCAAACCCACCAAGCTTTTAAAATGAAATTAAATAGAAAAAATAAACAAAAAAGTGAAATTTCTACCTCTTCTTTGCCAGATATAATATTTATGTTATTAATATTTTTTATGGTAACGACTGTAATGAGAGAATTTGAGGGCTTAGATATTGTTTTACCAAGAGCAGAAAAAATTGAAAAGCTTGAGAGCAAAAGACATACTGTTCATATTTGGGCAACAAGAGATGGGTTGATTTCTGTTAACGATAAAATTATTAATTTAGAAGATTTAAGCAATGTAATGTTTTTAAAAATCACAAACGATCCTAAAATTACCGTTTCATTAAAGTCTGATGACGATAGCAGAATGGAGCTAATTACAGATATTCATAATGAACTGAGAAAAGCTCAAGCTTTAAAATTAAATTATTCTTCTTTAACTAAAACTTCGGATATGTAAATGCGCATAGATCCATTATCTCAAACTTATCCTTTAAGAGTGCGTGAAGTTACACTTGGTGTTATGCTTTTTATTTCTCTATTATTTTATGGGTTTCCAAAATTTTTAGGGGAATCAAAAAAAATGAGTACAACAGTTAAAGAAGAGATTGAAACTTTTGATATACCTCAAACAGAACAATTAAAAATTCCAGAACCACCTCCAAGGCCTTCGGTGCCAGTGGCGTCTGAAGATGAATTTTTTGATGAAGATATTACCATTGAAGACACAGAAATTGAAGATTTTGAAGATTGGGAAGGGCCCGGATTCGGACCAGATCCTTCTGATGAATTTATTCCATATGATCAGGCCCCTGTACCAAAAATACCAATTGGATCTTTAATTGTGTATCCTGAGCTTGCTCGAGAAGCAGGGATAGAAGGCAAAGTATATATAAAAGCTTTTATCAATGTTAAAGGAATTGTAACCTCTGCTCAGGTATTAAAAGGAATTCCTAATACCGGGTTAGATGAGGCTGCTATTAAAGCTGTGAGAAAGTCTCGCTGGCACCCAGCAAGACAAAGAGATAAAAAAGTGGGTGTTTGGATTACAATACCAATAGATTTTTCTTTATCTAATTAATCACGTAATATAGTTTTTATATATTCTCTATTAAGTTTAACAATGTTATCTACAGATATTTCTTTGGGACATTCTGCTTCACACGCCCCTGTATTGGTGCAGCTGCCGAAACCCTCTTCATCCATTTTTTCTACCATGCTAACCAATCTTTTAGAATGTTCGACTTGTCCTTGAGGCAAATTAGCATATTGATTAATTTTAGCACTAACAAAAAGCATTGCTGATGAATTTTTACAAGAAGCTACACATGCGCCACATCCAATGCATGTAGCAGAATCAAAAGCTTCGTCAGCATTTTCCTTAAATATAGGCATCGCATTTGCATCGGGAGCCCCTCCTGTTTTCACAGAAACATATCCACCAGACTCCATTATATTATCAAAAGACCTTCTGTCGACCACCAAGTCCTTAATGACTGGGAAGCTTGCTGCGCGCCATGGCTCAATGGTAATTTCATCTCCATCTTTAAAAGACCTCATGTGAAGCTGACATGCAGTTACTCCTTTTAATGGTCCGTGTGCTTGCCCATTAATCATAACTCCGCAGGTGCCACATATTCCCTCGCGACAATCATGGTCAAAGGCTATCGGATCTATGTTTTTTTTAATAAGCTGATTATTTAATAAATCTAACATTTCTAAAAACGACATGTCTTCTGTTATTGAGTCAATTAAATGATCCTCAAATTCGCCCTTCTCTTGAGAGTTTTTTTGTCTCCAAATTTTAAGTTTTAATTTCACTATTTATAGCTCCTTGTAGATAGCTTGACATTGTCAAAAGTTAACTGTTCTTTATGTAGCTTTGGTGATTTTTCATCATGCTCCCATGCCGCAACATAAGAAAATTTTTCATCATTTCTTTTTGCTTCATTTTCACTTGTTTGATGTTCTTCTCTAAAATGTCCACCGCAAGACTCTTCTCTATCTAAAGCATCTACAGCCATAAGATGCCCTAGTTCTATAAAGTCTGCTAATCTACCTGCTTTTTCTAACTCTGGATTTAGGTCGTGGCTAGTACCTGGAATTTTAACGTTATTCCAAAACTCTTCTTTTAATTCCGGCAAATCTTTAATGGTTTTTTCTAAATTCGTTTTATTTCTAGACATTCCCACGTTATTCCACATAATCTTACCTAATTTTTTGTGAATTTCATCTACTGTTTTATTTCCATTAATTGACATTAATTTACTAATATTAGATTTATTTTTTTCTACGCCATCTTTAAAGTTTGCATGATTGTAATCTAATTCATGTGAGCATGACGATAAATAATTACCAATAGTATATGGCAAAATAAAATATCCATCTGCCAAGCCTTGCATTAATGCGCTAGCTCCTAGTCTGTTTGCTCCGTGATCTGAAAAATTTGCCTCACCTAAAACATGTAGGCCTGGAATAGAGCTCATCAAATTATAATCCACCCAAAGCCCCCCCATTGTATAATGCACAGCGGGATAAATTTTCATAGGTGTTTTATAAGGATTTTCTCCTGTAATTTGTTTATACATATCAAACAAATTGCCATACTTTTCTCGAACCCACTCTTCTCCATTTCTCTCAATAACATCCGCAAAATCTAAGTATACTGCTAGCTTTGTGTTGCCAACTCCATGCCCTTCGTCACACATTTCTTTTGCACGCCTAGATGCAACATCTCTTGGAACTAAATTACCAAAAGAAGGATACAATCTTTCTAAATAATAATCTCTTTCATCCTCATTAATTTCTTCAGGATTTCTATTATCATTTTTCTTTTTTGGCACCCAAACTCGTCCATCATTTCTAAGGCTTTCGCTCATTAAGGTTAATTTAGATTGATGATCGCTACTTACAGGAATACACGTTGGGTGAATTTGTGTAAAACAAGGGTTCGCAAAGAATGCTCCCTGTTTATGCGCTCTCCATGCTGCAGTTACATTGCTAGCCATTGCGTTGGTAGACAAATAAAACACGTTGCCATATCCTCCTGTTGCCAAAACAACAGCATGCGCGGCATGGCTTTCTATTTCTCCTGTAAGTAAATTACGCGTAATAATGCCTTTAGCATGTCCATCAATTTTAACAATGTCTAACATTTCATGTCTTGGAAAAAATGTTACTTTGTTCTGATTCATTTGTCTAATTAATGCAGAATATGCTCCAAGTAATAACTGCTGACCTGTCTGACCTCTTGCATAAAAAGTACGTGAAACTTGAGCTCCTCCAAAAGACCTGTTAGCTAAGTGGCCACCATATTCTCTTGCAAAAGGAACTCCCTGCGCAACACATTGATCTATAATATTGCTGCTTATTTCTGCCAAACGATAAACGTTTGCCTCTCTTGATCTATAATCTCCACCTTTAATAGTATCATAAAATAATCGAAAAACGCTGTCTCCATCATTTTGATAATTTTTGGCTGCATTAATACCTCCTTGGGCAGCAATGCTATGAGCTCTTCTTGGAGATTCGTGATATGAAAAAGCTAAAACGTTGTATCCTAGCTCCGCCATTGATGCGGCAGCTGAGGCTCCTGCCAGCCCCGTTCCAACAACAATTACTGTATGCTTTCTTTTGTTTGCAGGATTAACTAAATTTAAATTAAACTTGTGATCTGTCCATTTTTCATCTAATGGAACGTTTGGAATATTGGCGTTTAACATTTATTGTATTACTCCTACTTGAATACTTAATACAATGATTATAAATCCAGCTGGTACTAAAGCCCAAAAAATAAAGCCCAAATAATAAACAAGTGATGAGTTTAATAGACCAAAAGTTTTCACAGCAGATTGAAATCCGTGCCTTAGATGAAATGCAATAGATAATATTGCAATAATATAAAAAATTGCTGTTGGCGGATGATTTAAATACCCAAAATTAGACCTTAATAAAACATCATAATATGTTTCATTCACCGCCATAGCGTGCGATTGATAGGTTAACCAAATATAGCCTAAATGCATAAACAAAAAGACTAGTATAATAGAACCAGATACAGCCATTGTTCTAGAGTTTATTGTGCTTGTGGATGTTTTTGGCTTTCCATAAACTTTAGGACTTATTTTTTTATTATCTATGGTTAATTTAATAGCGTTAATTGTATGAACAAGCAACAACATTAATAAACCAAACTCCATAACTCTAATTATAGGCTTAATACTTTCTAAAAAGTGAACCATGCTATTAAAGTTGTCGGCTCCAGTAAAAAGCACCAGATTGTTAAACAGATGAAAAACTAAAAAAACAACTAACAATATACCCGAAATTGCTACTTGGAGCTTTTTACCAATTGATGAGAAAAACAGCTTCATACTTTAAAATGGAATATCTTCATCAGAAAAAGGCTGCTTTGAGGGAGCCTTGTTTTCTTCTTCTTTTTTTACAAAGTCTGCATTAATTTCATTGGTTGGCTCTTTGGCGGGCATATCAGTGTCAGTTGAACCTCCTGCTTCTATACCGCCTTGCATTGCTTCATTTGAGTGTGAGCCATATGCATCTAATGCAAATTTATTTAACTCATCTCTCAACTCTTTGCTTGCAAATACAGAATCATAATATTCTCCATCATTGCTTTTTTGACTAGGCATGCTTACAAACAAACCGTTGATTCCTTCTATAATTTTAAAACCTTTTATAGTAAAACCCTCTTGAGTAGTAAGATCAAAAAAAGCTCTTACCTTTCCCCAGGACCCTTTATTCATTCTTTCTATTTTCATATTATTTTCCATTTTAATTAAACTTATGATTGCTATTAAAATTACCTCAATTGTAACGTAATTACAATAACCTATAATCTGTTTTTCATTATTTTAATTAAAAAATTTACTTAACTTATGGCATACTCAATATATAGGTAACGCATGAAAAAATATGTTTTTATGTTTGAAGACGGATCTTCCAAAATGCAAAATCTTTTGGGAGGGAAGGGTGCCAACCTATCTGAAATGAGCAATCTAAACATCCCCGTTCCTCCAGGTTTTATAATTTCAACAGAGGCATGCATATATTTTATGAAAAACAAAAAATATCCTCCGGGGCTTAAAAAACAGGTTATAAATGCATTAAAGAAAATCGAACAAAAACTTAAAAAAACTTTTGGTGACAATAAAAATCCGCTACTCCTGTCGGTTCGCTCTGGCGCTAGAAAATCGATGCCTGGGATGATGGAAACTATTTTAAATATAGGGTTAAATCAAAAAACTATCTTGGGGCTCATTGAGCAAACTCAAAATAAACGCTTTGCATATGATTCATACCGGCGGCTATTAACTATGTATGCAGATGTTGTAATGGAAAAGTCAAATGGTTTAACCTGCAATATTAGGGGCCAGCTTGAAGGTGTTTTAAGCAAAATTAAGGCTAAAAACAAATATCATCATGACTCTGAGCTGTCGTCAAATGAATTAATTTCAATTTGTCATCAATATGAAAAAAATATTCATAAAATTTTTGGAAAACCTTTTCCAAATGATTCTTTTGAACAATTATGGCAATCAATCGATGCTGTTTTTAATTCTTGGAATGGTGAAAGAGCAAAAAACTATAGAAAAATTGAAAATATTCCAGATAATTGGGGAACGGCAGTTAACATTCAATCAATGGTTTTTGGCAATATGGGCAATTCTTCAGCAACCGGGGTTGCTTTTACTCGCAACCCATCAACAGGTGAGCCTGTTTTTTTTGGAGAATGGCTTCCCAATGCTCAGGGAGAAGATGTTGTGGCGGGCATTCGTACTCCATACCCAATTACTAAGGCTGCCAGCAGCCTTGAAAAAAAAATGCCTAAAGCCTTTCAAAATCTCTTTAAAATACAAAAAAAACTTGAAAAACATTATCGTGATATGCAAGATATTGAATTTACTATTGAAAATAATAATTTGTGGATTTTACAAACTCGATCTGGAAAAAGAAATGGTATTGCTACAATAAAAATTGCTTTAGATTTAGTAAAAGAAAAAATACTAGGCCCTCAATCAGCCCTTAGTCGCATTAATAGCGAGCATATAAACGAAATGTTACATCCTGTGATTAATTTTAAAAACAAATCTAGTACCAGTTTCATTACCCAGGGGCTTCCAGCTGGTCCGGGAGCTGCAACAGGACAAATTGTTTTTAATGCAAATAGAGCCGAGCAAATGAAACAAAAGGGATTGCGGGTTATACTTGTTAGAGAAGAAACCTCACCAGAAGATGTTCACGGCATGTTTGCTGCAGAGGCTATTCTAACTGCCAGAGGGGGTATGACCTCACATGCCGCGCTTGTTGCCAGAGGCTGGGGAAAATGTTGCATTGTTGGTTGCAACACTATACAAATTAATCATTCTAAAAAAACTTGCTCCATTGGTAAGAAACAATATAAAGAGCTTGATTGGTTTACACTTGATGGGTCTTCCGGCTATGTTTATGATAAAAGACTGTCTCTTTGTAGTCCTCAATTAAATAAAAATTTAACTTTTGACCGTTTAATGTCTTTATGCTCTAAATATAATAAAATTAAAATTCGAGCTAATGCTGACAACCCTAAAGATGCAACATTAGCAAAAAACATGAGAGCCTCAGGAATTGGTCTTTGCAGAACTGAGCATATGTTTTTTAATCCAGCTCGCATACATGAAGTAAGAAAAATGATTATTGCCGACGATAAGAAAAATAAAATAAAAGCTTTAGGTAATTTATTAAAATTTCAAACAAAAGATTTTTATGAGATTTTAAAATCAATGGCCCCTTATCCCGTTACAATAAGATTGTTAGACCCTCCATTACATGAGTTTTTACCAGTCGATAAAAAACACATACAAAAACTATCAAAAGATTTAAAAATCAGTACCCACCAATTAACTGGTCGTATTAAAAAAATGAAAGAAGAAAATCCAATGCTTGGACATAGGGGATGTCGGCTTGGAATTACTTTTCCAGAGCTAACAGAGATGCAAACTAAGGCAATTCTTTTGGCTGCAAACAAGCTACAAGAAAGCTCTATAAACACAAAGCCTGAAATTATGGTACCTCTTGTTGGGTCTTTTGAAGAGTTTGTAAACCAAAAAAAAATTATTGTTAAAACGGCCCAATTGGTTAATTCTCAATTTAAACAACCTGTAGACTTTTTAATTGGAGCAATGATTGAATTGCCAAGAGCTTGCTTAATTGCAGATCAAATTGCAAAGCATGCTGATTTTATTTCATTTGGAACTAATGATTTAACTCAAACAACATTTGGGTTTTCTAGAGACGATGTCGGTTCTTTTTTTCCATATTATATCAAAAATAATATTATTAAAAAAGATCCTTTTGTATCTATAGATCAACAAGGCGTTGGCGAGCTGATTAAAATAGCCGTTAAAAGGGCTCGAAAAATTAATAAAAAAATTAAGATTGGTGTTTGTGGTGAGCATGGAGGAGATCCTCAATCAATTAAATTTTTTAATGAGCTCAATTTTAATTATGTAAGCTGTTCTCCGTTTAGATTACCAATTGCCTACCTAGCTAGCGCTAAAAATGATTGCTAATTTTTGTAATATTTTATTACATAACTATTATAATAGATTGTATTAAATTACTAATTGAAATAAAAAGAGGGATTAAGTATGAATTATTTGAAAAAAATTATATTTTGTTTATCTGCAGGTATAATTCTTGGGTCAAATCAGCATCCAACTCAAGAACAAATTAATCAATTAATGAGCCAAGCGATGCAACAGATTTGGCAAGAAGCTATGATAGCAAAACATTCGATTAATGAAACTATGCCTAGGTTGCGAGAAGAGCTGCTGTCAAATCTCTGCTCTTCTGCTCCGTCATCCTATTTTGTAACTCATGCAGATTTGTCTGACAGCTTAACTAATGCAAGCAATACTTCTGCTAGTGTTTTTGTTTCAACGGATAATCAGGCAAGCTGGATACAAAATGATGATGTTAATTTAATTGGTTCTCCTGGTTATGAAACAACATGGGGGGCTACTACTGCAACAAATGGAGGAAATGATGTTGCGTGGTATTTATCTGGTTCTTTAGATTCTGAATCTTTAGGGTTATCGTTTGGGCAGGTTACTGTTTCTCAATCTCCATTTAATGCAAACAATACTTGGCCTCCATCAAATAATTTATATGCTACGGTTGCAAACGATGCAACAGGAGAAACGGGATCAGGGCAAGATATTACCAACCTTAGGGCTACGTATAGCGATGACAAATTATTTGCATCTGTTGGCTTAAATGGCTCTTGTTGTGATGAAGGAGGTTTTTTTGGACCTTGGAACTTATATGTAGTTGCTGTCGTTAATCCTGATGCAGCAAACCCTGTGGCGTATGCATATGGATATGGAAGCGGCGGGTTTGGCCAGCTATATCCAGCTATTTATAAAATTGACGGAGACCTAACAACTGGAGAGGTAGGCGGATTTGAGGTTTTGTCAGAAAACTTTGATTATTCAACAGCTGGCAATCAAATGCAAGCATCCTCTCTATTAAGCATTATTACTAATGATGCAGATTGGGGCGTGTGGCCAAATTCGTTTAATGGCCTCGGCCTTGTTGGCGTGACTGTGTCTGCCGGGCTGTCCGGACTAGATATTTCAACTGAAGTTTTAGATACCTCTGATGTTGGTGTTTTGGTTTTAAGCACGCAAACTCAAACTGGAAATTCTGCCCCTGTTTTAACAAATCCTACTTTTGCAAACGGTGTATTAAGCATTACTTACAGCGATGCAGATAATAATCTTTCTACCTCTAGTGATGTTTTTATTGAAGACATGGGATTTACCATGATACCGGA
>CEVN01067074.1_pt1 | contig 10626 bp, 6 predicted proteins | sample 427041 | NCBI WGS metagenome assembly CEVN01 (sample SAMEA2623463, study PRJEB7988) | marine metagenome | biome: marine biome (ENVO:00000447); feature: surface water layer (ENVO:00002042); material: "saline water (ENVO:00002010), including plankton (ENVO:xxxxxxxx)" | depth 5 m
TGGTTCTGGAGGTAAAGACAGATTTTCTAGCCCCAGGGACGAGGAAATGATTCCTAAATCTCAAGGAGGGGATTTAGCACAACCATGGGGTCCACACAGGCACGATGAACTGATTAGCGGCCAAGTGATAGGTAAACCAACTTCTCTTGTGGATGGAAAATGGAAAGTGACTGGGCAAGCTCAATATGGGGATGACATCAGACTTCCAGGTGAACTAATTGGAAGGATTATTCGATCTCCCCACCACTATGCTAGAGTTCTTTCAATCGACTGTTCCAAGGCTTTGGAACTTCCCGGTGTTGTTGCAATAGCTACTGGTGTAGATGCTTCAAACAAATTCGGAGTATTACCGGTTACAAAGGATGAACATGCGATGGCTGTAGAAAAGGTGCGCCATGTCGGTGACCTAGTTGCCTGTGTCGCCGCTGAGGATGAGGCAACTGCTAGGGAAGCAGAGAGACTAATTGAGGTCGAATATGAGATTTTAGATTCAATTCACGATATCCGAGAGGGTTTGGAAAATAGTGAATATCCAATTCATGATAGAGGGAAATATCACATCGGAGAAGCAAATATTCAGAAGCGTGTTTTCCAAGAATTTGGAGATGTTGATGGGATTCACGATAACGCAATAGCAAGTCATAAACAAAACTGGATTTTTTCAGGAGTAAATCATGCAGCGACAGAACCTCACGCTGTAGTCGGGCATTGGGACCCTTCGGGTAGATTGACTCTCTATACCCCGCAACAAGTCCCTCACTATGTTCATCGAGCATTAGCCGATGTGCTGGAAATTCCAATGCATCAGATCAATGTTTATCGGACTTTTGTAGGTGGGGGATTCGGCGGAAAATCTGACCCATTTCCTCACGAAATGTGTGCTGCCATTCTCGCGAGAAAAGCAGGAAGGCCTGTTCGCATAACTTTCGACCGTGAGGAAGTTTACTGGATAAATCGTGGCAGACACCCTTCAAGAATAGAAATGAATCTACATGCGGATGAAGAGGGCAGAATTTGTGGAATTGAAACTGATGCACTAATTGATGGTGGCGGTTTTGCCTCCTTTGGGCATGTGACAACCTATTACAATGGAGTTCTTCACACGGCTCCGTACGAAATTGGAGCATTCCATTACACAGGAGCGAGAGTTTGGACAAATAAACCTGCGAGTGGGGCTATGCGTGGGCATGGTGCAGTAAATTCTCGTTGCGCAGTGGAGACGGGGCTAGATGATTTAGCGGAGCAATTATCGGTTGACCCAATTGACCTTCGATTAGCTAATTTATTGCCGCCGCATTCTGCCACAATAACAGGATTCAGAGTAACTAGTATAGGGATGCGAGAATGTTTGGAGCGAGTCAAAGAGGAAAGTGGTTGGGAAAAGAAATTCAGAAAAATGCCTCTTGGAAAGGGAATTGGAATTGGTTGTGGATTTTTCATTTCTGGGTCTGGACTACCTATACACTGGGATCCAAATAAATTCCCTCATGCAACTGTACATCTGAAAATAGACATGGATGGTGGAGTTACCGTTCATACTGGTGCGGCAGATATCGGGCAAGGATCAGATACTGTAGTCGCTCAATCAGTGGCCGAGGTGCTCGGATTACCTCTTGATATGATTAGGGTTAGATCAAAAGAATCAGATACGTCTCCTGTTGACTTAGGGTCTTACTCATCTCGAGTGACATTCATGAATGCCAATGCTGCAATCTCTGCTGCAATGAAAATAAGAGATGAATTACTTGATGCTACTGTAGAAATAACAGGAGCAAAAAGAGACAAGTTAGTAATTGGAGATCGTCGAATTTTTGACAAGAAAGACCCCGCTGTCGGAGTCTCATATCTTGAAGCACTCCATAAAGCACAAGAAGATAGAGGTGCTCTAGTATCTTCAGGTGCATACAGAACTCCACCCATGGGTAGAACACACAAAGGAGCTGCTGCCGGATTAGCACCCGCATATTCCTTCTCAGCATATGTAGCAGAGGTTAGTGTAGACGTCGAAACTGGGCAAACTAAAGTGGACAAAGTTTGGGCTGCACATGATTGTGGCAAGGCACTGAATCCTTTGGCCGTGAAAGGGCAAATCATCGGTTCTTGTCATATGGGAATGGGTCAGGTATTGAGTGAAGAAATGAGATACGGTCGGACTGGACATTTGATGAATCCGGATTTACTAGATTACAAAATCCCAAGTGTTCATGAAATGCCAGAAGTATTTCCAATAATTGTCGAATCAAATGACCCAGAAGGACCGTTTGGTGCAAAGGAAGCAGGTGAAGGCCCACTTCTACCGATATTGCCCGCAGTTTGTAACGCAGTGTATGATGCAATAGGTGTAAGGGCCGCTGAATTACCGATTACACCCGATAGACTGCTCAAACTAATTGAAAGAAAATGCAAGGCTGAGGGCATTAATGACCCTAGAGAATTACAGAGCCCTCGACTTGAACACTCGGACCTCCAAACAATTCTTTCAGATAGATCTGATGAACATAAAAAGCGTGATTTGGATCGAAGGTTGAACCAAGATAGGCAGCCTTACCATAATGGCGCACTTTTCGGTTTAGACCCCACCATTCCTCCAGACGAAATTGACGAAAAATGGGCTGTAAATGTCATCCCATCACAAGATTATATCGAAAATCCTCGCTTAGCCGGAAGTGCTTGGAAACATACAGAGAGAAGACATAGAGGTGATTCGTGATGCGTATGCCTCCTTTCGAATTACATACCCCCTCTAATTTAGATGAGGCTATCACTCTAGCAAGAGACTTCACGACTAATAATATCGAGTTTGATTGGGTCGCTGGAGGCACTGACTTACTTCCGAACTACAAATGGCATCTAAATGTTAAATCAAATGTAATTTCTCTAGCCAAAGTAAGAGAATTAACAGAACATACTGAAACTCATATCGGAGCTATGGTAAGGCTCCATAATCTTGCTAATTCAAACTTAACTCACCCTGTTCTCGCTAAGGCCGCAGAAACTATTGCTAGTGTAATGGTTAGGCGCTCAGGCACCGTCGGAGGAAATATCTGTTTAGATACACGATGCTATTGGTTCAATCAGACTGAACAATGGAGGGAATCGATCGATTGGTGTCACAAATGTGATTGTGGAACGGATGCAGATTGCAGAGTTATTCCTAATCAAAATACACTTTGTGTTGCGACTTATCAAGCCGATCTAGCACCTGTATTAATGTGCCTTGGGGCGACAATACATCTCGTAGGTCCTGAAGGTTCTCGCTCAATGGAACTTTGTGACTTTTTCGAACTTGATGGAATGACTCGAAATGTGCTAAAATCGGGAGAATTGGTCACTCACCTAACCCTTCCGGAGGATGTTACCGCATGGGAGGGGGATTACCAAAAATTACGACAAAGAGAATCTTGGGATTTCCCTGAAGCAGGGGTTGCGGCACTTTGGAAGAAAAATGGCAAACAAGGGCCAGCCGAATTGAGAGTTGCAACTACAGGGTTGGAATCAATCCCTGTACTCCATTCAGAAGAAGTAGAACAGGCAATTACAAATTGGTCTGGAAATGATTCTATTGACACTTTGGCGGAAGCAATCCGAAAATCTGTCAAACCTGTTCAAAACACCTGGTATACGCCTTCCTATAGAAGAAAGATGGTGAAGGTGTTAACACGACGTGCCTGTGCGGGTTTATTGGAGGGAGGCAATTGAGACGAGGTGTTTTTCCGATTTTATTCGCCAGTTTGTTGCTGATATCTATGTCTACAAACTCAATTGCGCAGCCAGATCCACCGTCTCTAAATTGGGAATTAGGTATTGAATATCCAGATGAAGATGAAAGCAATCCATTCATAGTTTCTGAAAATGGCATTGTCACAATAAACATGTTTGTAGACAATCCGGGACTACTTTCTATCAAAGTGAATTTCGAATATGAATTTCCCTTTGAAGGCGAAGTTGTAGGAGCTCCGGAAGATGCTACTATCGAACCAGGAAACAATGATTCGTTCAATTTCATTGTGCGAGGTATCGATGTATATGAGGTCGATGCCGGTACAATTGAATCTTTCACAGTAACTGCAACGTTGCAAGAAAGAAATGGAATGCCAATACTTATTCCTGAAAGTCAAGAAAAAATTGGTGATTTTGAAATTCCCGAAATATTTCTTCTTGGGCTGGAGATAACCGACCCAGTCGGGCCGATGAATGCTGGGTCGGATACAATTTTGAAAGTCAAGGTCACAAATAATGGTAATGCCAGAGATAAAGTTCGGGAATTAGAAGTCACTGACGATTGCCCATTACTAACAACAGATACCGGATTAGATGTATTATTAACACGCAATTTGGAAAAGGGAGCCGCTACTACGGCTGATCTGAAGGTTACTGCGTCTGAAAGTCATCCACAAAGAAATTGTAGAGTAGAAATCACAGTTGCATCGGATGGAGCGGATGGAAGTCAGCTCTCAACAGACTTCACAAAAATCACAGTTGAAACAGCACCAACTAATACACCAGAGCCTGAGGATCCTGAAGACCCTGATGACCCAACAGAGGTGGTGACTTCTAACCTACCTGCACCGGGGATTAGTGCCCTTCTAAGTATACTAATTGGCGCCTTGTTTGTTAATTTGAATAAGAGGCAATAGATTAAACAAAATCTATTGATAATTATGCCATTAATCAGGCCACTGTGAGAGTGTAAAAGTAACACCTACTGGGTACGAAATGGCACAAATAAAGTGCCCTGTAATCAACAACTTATATTTGTGGTATGAGACTCGGCAAGAAAAGTGGTTGTTCTTAGCCTAGGCTAAATCTAAGTTAGGAGGTGTGAATATATGGCTGACGAAAAATCAGAGGAGGAGAATTTCACACGTATTGTAATTGGTTCTGTGGCCATAACAATGGTGCTGTTGTTGATTCTGCCAATGATATTTGTTGCTGGAAAATCTACATATTATTCTGCATATACCGAAGGAGAAGGTGGAGAGGTAAGTTCACTGGCTCAAGTGACAGACTTTAGACACTCAATGGACGAAGAGGAAGGTTATTTCGTAGCAAATACAATGTCTACCCCAATGCTAGTTAATGATTGGAAAGACCCTCACCGAACCGCTTTAATGATAATTGGTCCAGAAAAACCGATTGCAGAAACAGAAGCTGATGCGATTTATGACTTTGTTACTGAAAAGGGAGGTAAGGTAATCGTCGCTTCTGATGGCACAAATGCAAATAGATTGGCCGAAAAATTCGGAGTTACATTTTTCGACGCTCCGCTAAATGATGAAAATCAGTTTTGGACGGAATACGATGACGAGGGTCAACCTTCCTCAGAAGGTAGTTCTTGGTTGAATGTATGGGGGCTTGCTGCGGTATCTGAAGATGTTAACGAAATGCCTCCGGCATACCTAAAGCAAGGTTGTAAAGATACAGATGTGCTTGAAGAAAACCGGGAAAATTGTCGGCTTCCTGTAATGTTTCGATCTCCTACCGGAATGAAATATGAACCACTGCCGGAAGATAGCATAGAACAATCTTCTGAAGATCAAAGACAAGTCAAAATTTTGTCTACCGCATCCCCTTCCGCTTTTATTGACATAAAGGATAACGGCCGTGCGGACGATAATGAAAATCCCGCACCTGGTGATTTAGCATTAATCATTAGAATCGATTACCCAGGAATAACCACATTCGACAAAGTTAGTGCTGGTTCTTCTGGAATTGTAGGAGCCAATATCCGTGAATTACAAGTCACTGGTAGCATTGTTTTCGTATCAGATGAAGAAGCCTTTTCAAATCGAATGTGGACTTTAGAGGAAGCACAAAATAACAATATGGAAGGTACTTGCGAACTTCAATCCAATAACTGCTGGCTAAATACTGTAAGAGAAACTCGCTGGCAAGGGAATGAGGTATATTTTTCGCTACTAATAGATGATATGATGGAGCATGACAATACGAAATTGGCTAAATCAATTCGAGATGACAAAAGTCAATTCCAAATTGTCTTCGACGAAAGTCGGCATGTAACTGGAATTTTATCTGCTCCATTTGTAGAAACCATGGGCACCGTTGTGCTTCTAACTTCAAACAATTTCCTAAAATGGCTGGTTGTTCTTAATGTTGGCCTGCTGCTATTGGTGGCGATGATGGTAGTTCCTGAAAAGGAAAATTGGAGACATATTTTCGACCTTACACGTTTCAAGGAACGTCCCAATAAATTAGACCCTAGTTCTTATCGCAATCGGGTGCAAAAAGCCCTATTCACAAAAGTTAGAGTTCATTATGACCTAACTAGAGATCAGATGGCAATTAAACCGCCAGCTGAAATTCAAACGATGATTGGTGACCCAAGACTCGTTGAATTGGCCTATAGCCAAAGCAGAAAATATACTCCCCAAGAATTACGCCAACTCCTGGTGGCGATAAGACGCTGGGGCAAAAACTGAAACAAACAGAAAATGGAGAGAGAAAAATGACTGAAGAAAAAACAGCGACCAAAAATAAGCCAAAAGGCGGCTCAAAGAAGATGAGTGACAAACTCGAAGCCGTAGGTGCAATCGGACAAGCGATTAGCACCGAGGTACAGAAAGTCATCATTGGAAAGAGCCATGTTATCGACAATGTGTTGATCAACATCCTGTCCAATGGTAACCTCTTGTTCGAGGATTACCCAGGACTTGCTAAGACCTTGATGACCAATACGTTCGCCGATGCACTCGGCTGTGATTTCAAGCGTGTTCAATTTACACCTGATCTATTACCAGCTGACATTACTGGAACGAATATTTATGATGCAAAGAAGGGGGAATTCTCTTTCAAACCAGGTCCGATATTTTGCAACTTGCTACTATCTGACGAAATCAACCGTGCACCGCCAAAGACACAAGCGGCACTGCTTGAAGCGATGCAGGAAAAACAGGTTACAATCGGAACCGTAACTCACAAACTTCCAGCACCGTTCCTAACAATGGCAACACAAAACCCTGTGGAACAGGAAGGAACCTACCCTCTACCAGAGGCTCAACTTGACCGATTTATGTTCAAGATGAGCGTTGGATACCCAGACCGTGCGGACGAGGATGAAATTCTCGCTCGACGTATCGCTCGAAAGAAGGACGATGTAGAAGTAGAGACGATTACAGACCCTGCTCGTGTTGTAGCAATGCAGACTGCTATTGAGGATGTATTCGTCGATCCTGCAGTAAGGATGTACATGGTTGAGATTGTATCTAGAACTCGAGAAGATCCAAGAGTTCTCGTAGGTTCCTCACCACGTGGTTCACAAGCACTGCTAAAGACAAGTCGTTCCGCAGCAGCAATGCGTGGCCGGGACTTTGTCACTCCAGACGATGTGAAGTCGGTAGCGACCTTGGCGGTTGCCCACCGATTGATTCTAAAACCAGAGCACCAAATCAAGGGCTTGGAAACTGATGAAGTCATCTCAGATATCCTTCGTCAAGTACCAGTTCCTACGGTTTGAAACTCTAACGGAAAAAAAGAAACGTGAGGGGACAGCCAATGGCATGGAGTAGAAAATCAGCAATGTTTGCCGCGTTGGCGGTAGCAATGTATCTACTCGGGCTAGTTTTGCGAAACCAACAATTAGTCACTGTCGCCGTTGTTCTACTTTCTTTCCTAACCTATGCAGCATTCCGAACCACCCATGCCGACGTCGCATCTAGTGGACGACGGATGAATGATACAAATTCAGACGCAGGGGTTGCCTTACAGTCAATTGTTGCTATGCGAAAACTATCACAAGCAAGAGTTTTCGAAGATGGTGAAATTGATGTCGTACTCAGGATTCAGAACCGTTCTACTCTCTCCAAGGTTCTAGAAGTCCGAGACAGGGTTCCTGAAGTCATGCGAATAAAGAAAGGTGCAAATTATGTCCTAATGGAATTAGGAGGTAGGAAAGAAACAGAAATCTCATACACAATTGAATCACCTTTGAGAGGATTCTATACGGTTGGCCCAGTTTGTGTCAGAGTCCAAGATGCATTCGGCTTGTTCCATAATGAAAGAGAAATCCAACTCTATGACGATTTCCTAGTATTCCCAAAAATGGAAGACATCAAGGATGCATTAATCAAGAGTCGGGTTCCGAAAATTTTCACAGGTGCAGTGAATATCAGAAATCCAGGTGAAGGATCTAACTTCTACAATCTACGTGAATACATACCAGGAGACCCGATGAAGAAGGTCAATTGGAAGGCTTGGGCAAGATCAGGGAAGATGATGGTTAACGAATATGAGCGAGATGCGGTTAGCGATATCATTCTCATAATTGACAGTAGAGCGGTTTCAGAAACCGGCCCCGTAAGTAGGAATTCTTTGGTTTATAGTACCAGAGCGGCTGCAAGTTTGGCACAATATTTCCTATCTAGAAGAGATTCTGTTGGTTTAGTTACTTACGGTGACGAAATCGTATCTGTAGATAGGGATACTGGAAAGAAACAATTGTACGTTTTACTTACCAAACTAGCAGGTGCTATGGCTAAAGGCAACACACCGTTGAAAGTTGTAACCAATCGTATTTTACCTCATATTAACAGAGGGAGCCCAATTATTCTTCTTAGCCCATTAGAAGATGACCCAACAGTCATCGATGCTGTTAGGGATCTTAGAGCAAGAAACTTCGACGTTACTATCCTATCTCCATCAAGCTTGGAGTTTGAATTTGATGCTAGAAGACTAGATCGTACAGGATATGAAGTTCTGAAGACAGAAAGGGATATTCTAATCGGTGAACTTAGAGGCTTGGGTGCTAATGTAATGGATTGGGAGCCCGATATGATGCTAGTTACTGCTCTAGCTGGTGCTAGAGGATTTTGAGAGGTGATACAAGATGGCAGATGATATCAATGTTGAAGGTGCAAGTGATACATCCCACCTTTACGATGGTAAGACAGTACGATCTTCTGCCCCAAGTCGGAAGAAAGCTGCTGGCCGAATAAAGTCCAGTACCGAAATACCCAAAGATGCAATCCCCGAAGTACATGTTCCATCTTGGATTGAATCATTCTTCGGAGGCCCAATTGTATCCTCAATGAAGTTCCTGCCTGCAAATAAGACAGTTACAAATTTACAAATCAGTTCTGCAATGTGCCTGACTCTACTCACAGCACTAACATTACTTTTCACCCCTGTTTCAGGAACTGCTTGGTTTGCTCTTGCAAATATGCTCAATATTCCTATCCTCGGAGGTGCTATTCACATCTTAATCATGGTAATCGGTTCAGTTGGTGGTGCTTATGGCATATTCCAACGAGATCAAAGGGCATTGTTAGTGTCTTACGTGGCGATGATTCTTGTAACTTTGAGATTTGCAGGAAGTAAAGTTGAATTTGGATTTGATGTACTTCCGGAAGCAGAAGTTCTGCAAAAAATACTACTGATTGCTTATGCTTTATTCCTTGTAATGTACTTCGAATTAACCAACGGTATAATTCGGTTTTCAATGTTGGATACATCTATTCGCACTGGTGAAGTATACGTCATGGGAGAAGGAAAAATTATTCGACAGTATTACAGAGAAATCGGAATTACTCCTGTAGTCGCTGGAATAGTTGCATTGCTCACTCTTCTGATTAATCTAATCATTCCTGCAATGGTTGGATTATTCGATGATGTACAGGCAAACCGGTTGAGTGAATCTGTAGAATTGACCTCGGTTTATGGTGTTGCTCTTGGTACAGCGATGGTGTTTACAGTAATCGCAGCAGCGTTTGCTGTCAATCTTCCTTTGCGTATTCAACAAATGCAAGAAGGCAGAGCGGATAAGTGAATTTAGGGTTCTAGGAATCCACCAATTATCCCTAAATCCGCTACAACTAATCTACCAATAGCCTCGACAACAGGTACGGCTCGAGGTCCCAATACAGGGTCATGTCTTCCACCTACTTGTAGCGGACGTTGTTCTCCACTGGGCAGGTGTAGAGTAGATTGTTCACGAGCTATGCTGCTTGGTGGTTTGAAGTGCACAATAATTCGAATTGGGGCACCGGTTGACCTACCGCCTAGTGCGCCATCGGCTTGAGCCGATTCTGAACCTTCTAACTCAGGCGTATTACCATCCAAATGCCATGCATCATTATGTTCAGAACCTCTCATCTTTGATGCTTGAAAACCTCTAGCAAATTCAACTGCGCGAGCACCGGGAATAGCCATCATTCCTCGGGCTAAAGCCGGTTCAAGGCCATCAAACCAAGGTTCACCTACCCCTATTGGTAATCCTTCAATTATGCACTCTACACTAGAACCGACCGAGTCTTGGTCCATCCTAACTTCTTCGATATAATTCGAGAATGATTCAGCAGCCTCTTCATCTCTACAATTCAATCGTGCCATTGTCGAATCCTCATCCAGTTCCGTATCTCTATCGAATAGGAATAATGGTTTGGAGTGTAGATTACCAACACTGTGTAAATGGGCATTAACTTTCCAGCCAGCCTGATTCAACAATCCTCGCAATTGGCTGGCTGCAGTTACCAGTCCGTAGGTCAATCTAGCCGATTGAGAGCCTCCTCCCCGTAAATCGGCTGCACCATCTGAACGGACCATTTCTGGAAAGTCTGCATGACCTGGACGGGGTTGATCAGGAAGGAAACTGTAATCCTTCGATTTAGCATT
>CEVN01073441.1_pt1 | contig 10621 bp, 7 predicted proteins | sample 427041 | NCBI WGS metagenome assembly CEVN01 (sample SAMEA2623463, study PRJEB7988) | marine metagenome | biome: marine biome (ENVO:00000447); feature: surface water layer (ENVO:00002042); material: "saline water (ENVO:00002010), including plankton (ENVO:xxxxxxxx)" | depth 5 m
AGCCGATCTTTCTCTTCTTGCAATCGATCTCGATTTTGCAACCAAGTGTCGATGTCGAAGCGGATTAGAGGCGCCCACAATCCGGTGAGAATGAATGCGGAAGCCACGCCAAGCGCAGCCTCAAGCCCAAATGAACGAAGGGCAGGAATGCTTGAGGTGAAATTGGCCGCAAAGGCTGCCATGGTTGTCAACGAAGTCAACATGATGGCACGACCCACTCTCGAGAGACTGATTTGCACTGCTTCATCGGTGGTTTTGCCGTTGCCACGCTCTTCCTTGTAACGATGAAGAGCATGCAAGCTATCGTCGATGCCCAAAGCGAGAATCAATATGGGTAACAAATTGCTAAATTGACTTCGGCTGATGATTTTGATGTCAAGTAAATTGCCAATGATGATTCCCCAACCCACCATCCCTTGCATCCAGAGCAAACTGAAGCCAAGAGTCATGCCAACAATCGCGACATCTGAAACACGTCTGAGACTCGCCCACAACAACAAAAGCACACATACGAACATGATGGCAAGGAGAATCACCGATTCCTGAAGTTCACGATTGACTTCTAGATTGATGCCGACTGGAGGCGCGACCGTCGTGACCGAAACTTGGTCTGATGTTCGAATGCTGTGTTCAAGCGAAATCAATGCCAAGTCTCCCGAACAAGGATCGTTTCCAGAATCCTGACTCTCCGAACACTCTTCGGGTGTCAGCTGTGGAGGTGTGATGTACAAATCAAGCCCATTCCAAGTCATGGAACCGGGTTCGGAACGAGCCTCAGTCGTATCGAAGGTGTATCCATCTTCGACCATGGCTTCACGATCCAGTTGAATCAAAATCCAAGAGGCTGAAGCTGACCAGCGGCCCGGCATCCACACGGCATTCTTGAACGTCCCATCCTCGCCCAAATCCCCATTCACAGGACCCGTGGCAGGACTCCCTTCAACGGGAAGGAAGGCACGGTCGTTGGTCGTCCAGCGCATGAACACGTTGGGACTGGCCAAAATCATCCGATTTGCAGCCAGATCAATGTGGGCTTGAGTCAAATTTTCATCATGATAGTCAAGACATTCGAACTCGACCAATTCACCCGCAGAATTGGTGTAATCACAATTGGACCAATTGGTCGAAGGTGGCACTTCATTGCCAAAGGGATCCAGAGAGGTACGCGTCAAGAGGGAACGGTTGGCCATGAAGGCTTCAAATTGCTCGTATAGCGAAAGGGTCCCGTTTGCACTTTCTCCAGTGAGTTCACTCACCACTGGACGATAATACACAGACAGAGGATCTTCTCGAGCAATCATGACTTTTTGCTCAAGTTCACGTAGGAAAGTGAGGTTGAACACTCCACCTTCAGGAATCCCTTCTCCGGAATGCCCAGATTCAAGCCCTTGGTACACACCGATTTCTTGTGGTATCGGGAGATTGATTCGATCCGGCGTACCATCCGCCTTGACATGGGGCGCTTGATGACCTGATTCGATGTGAATGGGGTCGCGAATTGCAACGACAAAGCCAACGGTCAACTCCTTTGCAGAAAACTCCGTATCAATGACCTGCTCCGCTTCCATCTCCGGACTTTCCATGTCGTAAGCTTCGACATCGATTGGAGTTAATGTCTGGATTAAGCCTGGAACCATGAGAATGGAAATCAGGATGACCGCAATGTGAAATTTGAAACGATTGCGTATGGCAACATCCACAATATCGGAGAATGTAGCCATCAGTATCAACCGGATTCCGAAATTATCCCCTATAAGGGGATGTTTATTCACAAGCCCGCATTCTTGAGTGACTCAAGAGCCTCAATTTGTACTGCAGTTAGCGATTCAGGCTCGTCTAAAGTGAACTCAATGTCCAAGTCAGAACCGGCATATCCCATCTTCGGCAATCGCTTACGATCGCCAATACGGGTGTTGGAGGAGACCTTGACTGAAACCGTCTTTCCAGCAGGTGTTGTAACGCGTACACTTCCTCCCAACATGAGGGTCGAATATGAGACGGGTACTTCCTGAATCAGGTAGTCTCCTTCCCATCTACGTCCTTCTTCGGCGTCAATCCTGAGAGTAACCGTCAAATCTCCGGGCTCCCCAGACGGATGTTCATTGCCCATCTTCGGTAACTTGAGTTGTTGACCGTGCTTGGCACCCTTGGGAACATTGATTGTAAGGCGTGATTTTTTCCGACGCACCCCCAAATTTGTACAGTGAGCGCACCCCCTTGCATTGCACTCAGAACAGCGAACCAACCGGTTGTGAGTAAACTGAATTTTACCACCCTCCATCGCTTGTTCAATGTCGATGTCTAACGGTGCCGAAATATCTGCCCCTTTCACCGATTCAGATGGGGGCGGGCGAGACCGACTTTGGAATGGAGATTGTTGTGAACGTCCCCCTCCCATGAATTGTCTTAGGAGATCATCAAGGCCGGATCCACCCATCCCACCGGGTATACCGCCCATGCCCCCAAAGGCCTGTTTCATCTGCTGCTCTTCGTCATACTGCCTTCGTTTATCTGGCGTCTCCAGCTGTTCCCAAGCTCCTTGTACAGCTTTGAATCGCTCCTCTGCTGCGGTGTCATCGGGATTTCGATCCGGATGGTATTGGCGTGCCAACTTACGGAAGGCACGCTTAATCTCAGCGTGCGGGGCATCTTTTGAAACCCCGAGCGTGCGATACGGGTCCGTCATCGGCCTTCCATAGAAGGGACTGATTTCAAGTTGAGGCAAGAACCATCATGGTGGGTCGACATTTCCGACCCCACATGGCGGATGAGACAAACGGGGTCGTTCGTTACACGAATGCCTGGCTCATCGATGTCGATGGACGCCCTCATCAAGGTGATTTCATCCTGTATCCAAATGGGGATTGGTCTCGGAGTATTGGAGACGAAGATGTAGAGTTTCAGGTCTCAGGAGAAGGGCGATTGATTACCCGAACATTCCAGAATTGGCACACACATCTTGCCATGGTTTTGAATCGCTCAATGGGTGAAGGATTGCCCTTGATGCAATGGTTGGAGCAGAGTATTTTCCCAACTGAAAAAGGATTGACACCTGAATTCGTTGAGATCGGAACTCGAGCCGCGGCGGCCGAATTGATCGCCACGGGAACGTCGTTTGCCTGTGACATGTACTATCATCCCGAAGTCGTCGGCCAAGTCTTGGTTGAAACTGGATTGCGAGGCATTGTTTGCGGCCCCATTACCGATGGATTGACTCCCAATTTTGAGCCAGGTTCTGGAGATGCTTTGCGCCATGTCGAAAGACTGGTGCGAGCCGGTTCTGATGCCCCCAACCGAGTTGAATACGGAATCGCGACACACGCCGTTTACACGTGCCCTGAGGATACGCTCAAAAAAGCTGCAGATGTTGCCAGTGCCACAGGATGTACCCTAAGCATTCACACCTCGGAAACACGACAAGAAGTCGCCGATTGTCATGAAAAACATGGCATGTATCCCATCGAGTACCTTGACAGTATCGGATACTTCCAGGAAGGGACTGTTTGCGCTCATTGTGGTTGGGTCACCAAGCGGGAAATGCGGATTCTTGCCGAGCATGAAGTGCATGCGGTTCATTGTCCGGTGAGCAACCAAAAATTGGCGACGGGAGGAACCATGTCTTACCCAGCCATGATCGATGCGGGTGTCGATGTTCGATTGGGTACCGATGGAGCTGCGAGTAACAATGCGCTTGACATGAGAGCCGAAATGAAAGCGGCCAGTTTGATTCAAAGACACGACCACTGGGATGCAACATTGCTAGATCCCATTGAAACCTATGAGCTCGGAGTTCGAGATTCCAAAGATTGGGTTGCCTGGGATCTGAATGATATTCGAATGCGACCCATCGGTCGTGATGGGCGCCGTCTGCTCGCCAATCTCATCTACAGTAATGCGCATTGCCTAGACATGTGGGTGGATGGTCAACCATTGCGAAGAGAGGGAGTTACATTGAGCTTGAATGAATCCGAAGTCTTCGAACAATTGGAAGAGGCAGTTCGGACGTACTATTCGCATGTGTAGGTGCCCAAATGAAAGAGAGAGCTGTCCTTCTGACCTTTCTCTTTCTCTTCACATCCTTGGCGGGATGTTTCGGAGAAGAAGAGATCTTGGAGACGGAGGAGGAACCTGAAGATGAACCGTTGGAAGAGATTCGTCTGAACCATTTGCGAATGAAGGGAACACACAATTCCTATCATGAGAAAACACCGGGAGTATCGACCATTACACCTGAGAACAACTACACACATGCGAATCTCTCAATCCAAGCCGACCGATTGGGTGTTCGTCAATTTGAGTTGGATGTCCACTATATTCCTGGAATGGGCTTGCGTGTATTTCACACAAATTTAGATCCGAGTTCCAATTGTTTAGGATTTGCAGGTTGTATGCAAGTTCTGCTGGATTGGTCACTTGCAAATCCGCATCATGCTCCGTTGTGGATCTTCATCGAACCCAAGGATGAACCCTTCTTGGTTGAAGAATTAGGGATTTTACAAATGATTCAAGACGAAATCAACTTGACTTGGCCTGCGGAACTACAGATTACACCCGCAGACGTTCAAGGGAATGTTTCGGACCTACGAACGGCGGTCACCACTGTCGGATGGCCGACAGTTGAAGAGAGTCGAGGAAAAGTCGTGTTCGTACTGCTCGATAAAACCGAAATTCGAGATTACTATGTCTCGCAAAATCCGACACTCCTGAATCAATCGATGTTTGCCATCGTCGAAGAAAACCATTCGCTGGCCAGTGTAATCTCATTTGTCAATCCGGAAACTCACGGTGATCGTCTTCGCAATGCATCCGAGATGGGATTCATGGTTCGTACACGACCAGATTTTGCAACTGTTGAGGCGCAAGAAGTCAACTATACTCGCTTTGAATTGGCCATGCTCACCGGTGCGAACTTCATCACCACCGATTTCCCAGGAAGCGATTTGGAGGTTGAATACGCGATTTGGTTGCCACAAGGGCCGGTGATGTGTAACCCTCAAACCGCTCCTTCACATTGCATCACCCGCGCAATCGAGCCATGGGGAAATTACACCCCAATCTCAGTTTCCTAAGGGATGCCTTCATGGGCGGGTTCGGGTCACGACGGCGCGAGCGAGATGTCAGGTGAGACCACAATCGATGAAGATGCATTCGAAGGTTGGAACGGCATGTTGGATGCCATCAACCCGATGAAGGTGAAGTTGAACTTCCTATTGGTGGGAATTCCCATTGCCATTTACGCCAAGTGGGGTCTACACGATTCTGGATTGACCTTCATTGCATCAATGATTGCGATTATGCCATTGGCTTTCCTCATGGGAAAGGCCACCGAAGAAATCGCTCTGCGGACCAGCGAGTCGATTGGTGGTTTGCTCAATGCAACTTTTGGCAATGCCGCGGAGATGATTATCGCCGGTGCAGCCATCTTTGCCGCTGCCGAACTCGCAGGAGAGGGAGAAATTGCAGCAAGTGAAGACATGATCAATATTGTCAGAGCATCCCTCGTTGGTTCGATTCTGGGCAACCTATTGCTCGTACTCGGTCTCGCATTCGTATGGGGTGGCATCCATCACAAAGAACAGTCCTTTTCCCCCACAGCTGTCGGTGCGAACAGCACCTTGCTATTGCTCGCAGTGGTGACCTTGACCATGCCGACAGCATACATTTACGCGGTTCAAGGGAACATTTCAGAACAAGCCATTCTCAACTTATCGCACTTCGCTGCAATCATCCTCATCGTCCTTTACGGGATGTTCCTGTTGTTCCAACTTCGAACGCATCAGGAACTCTTTGCAACCGATGGGAAGCATCACCATGATGATCCCTTGATGTCCTATCGTGAAGCCATCGTTTTACTCATTCTAGCAACCGTTGTTCTGGGTGTCATGGCTGAACTTTTGGTCCACTCGATCAGTGATGCCGCGACAGAACTGAATCTCAAACCGCTATTCATTGGAGTGATTTTGCTGCCCTTATTCGGTAATGCAGCCGAACATTTCACTGCCGTGACTGTAGCGAAGCGAGACAAAATGGACCTATCCTTTGCCATCGCAGTCGGTTCATCCACTCAAATTGCAGTCTTTGTGGCGCCCGTCATGATTCTTCTCGCATGGATTGTCGGTGTTGATTTGGGCTTCAACTTCGGCATCTTCGAAACGATTGCGGTGTTCCTGTCTGTGCTCATTGCCAACACCATTGCCGCGGATGGCAAGAGCAATTGGCTTGAAGGTGCGATGCTATTGGGTACCTACGTGATTATGGGCGCTGCATTCTACCTACACCCGTGAGTGATATGATGAAACCAATACTTGTTCTCGTAAGCGTCATTTGTGGCATTCTAATGATCGGTGGATTGGTCGGTTACACCTATGAAGATCAAATCACTGACATCACCGTTCCTCCAGCCAATCAAGTTGGGTTCGCTGAAGACCCATTGACCGAAAGTGCAATTCCTTCGGCCCTCATCAATGCCGAGTTGACACTGAAATGGGATGAGGATGTATGGGTTGGACTCATCACGCAAGATGAGTTTGAACGATGTTCACCAAGCAGTGGCCTGTCATCAGTTTGCGGTGGTGAAAGTACGGTCAATTATGCCGCAGGTGGCCCTGGTTCCAAAGATGCAAAGACGTTCACCCATGAGATCTCTGGTGATGTTTTCTATCCGGTAGATGGAGGAGCTGGATTCGGTGCAGGGACGACTGTCGATGTCCAATACAGTGTCAAAGTCACTTTCGCTTGGCCCGTCACCGTGGTCCTAGGATTGCTGGGATCAGGATGCCTAACCCTGGCCCAGAGGATGCATTGACGACGTGATCATATGACCGGAATTCGCATTGCGATCACCGGAACACCTGGTGTGGGTAAATCGACATTTTGCGAACAAGGTGACTGGGCAACAATCACGGTTCAAGAACTCGCAAAACAGCACGATTGCATCGAAGAAATTGGAGAGGACGGCGCGGCTCCAATCGATGTTGATCGATTGCGCGAAGTGGTGGTTTGGCCCGACGAATCTTGCATACTAATCGATGGACATTTGTCACATCTACTGTCAGTCGATGCTGCCGTCATCATTCGATGCGAACCATCGGTTCTGCGAGAGCGACTTCAATCCAGAGATTACTCGGTGCAAAAAGTCGAAGAAAATGTAGAGTGTGAACTCATTGGACTCATCACAGCGGAGTGTCTAGATTTACCACATTTGGAGTTGGATTCGGCAGATAGTATGGAGTCGATGATTGCGGCTGTAGAGTCTTGGATTACAGATGGTTTCAAACCCCAAAAGCCAAGCGAGCCCATCGATTGGATTGACGAAATCCATGGAGAGGATTGAATGGCATTCGAAAAGGCAAGAGGAATTCATACGAAAATGCTGAAACCTATCGTTGACAGAATGTCAAACGTCGACCCTGCAACTCTTACTTGGATTAGCGTTCTATTTGCCGCGGGTTGTTGCTACCTTTTGGCCACTGCTTCAAGGGACGCTGAGGGAGCATGGAAACTATTGGGGGCCTTTGCCCTCTTGCTCATTGCGGCGGAATTGGATGCGCTTGATGGAGCGGTTGCCAGAGCCTATGATAAGGTATCAAAATATGGAGATTGGTTAGACCACACCATTGATCGATTGGTCGATTTGAGTTTGCTAATCGCCATTGGAATCAATACGGCATGGATTGATGTTCACTGGTTGGGCTGGGCTGCTGCAACCCTGACTTTACTCGGTTCTTACATGGGTACACAAGCCCAATCCGTAGGGTTGGGGCGGAACTACGGCGGCTTCAGTCGTGCTGACCGCTTAGTGACCACATTTGTCGGCATTGCCATCGCCGCAATCATGGCATTTAATGGCCAACCTGACGTTGAATTACCCGCAGTGATTTCGGACAACATTGGATTCGATGGAATCAACCCACTGAGCGCTGTTTTACTGATTTCTTTGATTGGTGGAATTTGGACATTCTTGACCCGAGCCATGTCTTCCAGAAGACAACTTCTCGATGGTGAATAATCAATACCTTTCCAACCCGCCTTAAGGCGGGTTTGAAGCCGTCAGGCTCAAATGTCCCACAATGGCAGGACGAAGCCGAGGCGAAGCCATGCGTAAGTCGAAATCTCGTATCTCGTTGCTATTGATTGCCATATTGCTCGGATCCCTTGTCACTTGGGCTCCAACGGTATCTGCGTCTGGAAATTCCAGTCCGAGCCAGCATTTACAGGCACAGGGAATCAATGCACTGTTTGACAGTGAAACCGAATCGACCACTGTTTATTGGAGCAATCTGGTGACGACGGATTACCCCCTGATGTTGCAGATGCAAGAATCTCGATATTTGGTCTACCGCCACAATGCACCACTGAACGAGTCTGTCGTCTCTACCTTGGTTCCATGGGCCAACCTTTCGATGTGTCCTTCAACCGATGTGGGGACATGCTCAGGTCGAACCTTCCAGCACACGTATCCTCTGCCAGCAGGTACCAATGGGACCTACTACTATGCGATTGTCACTTATTTCGAGAACAACGACGATGAGGATGGAACCAACGATTATTCGTACACCATCAACGATGTGACCTATTCACCTGTATCCGTCGGTAATTTCGTCCATGACGAAGCAAATGTATCCGAAGGAGTCTTTGAAATGACCAACGACATTACGGCTCCGTTTTTCGTTCAAGCAAATTTCATTCCGACCATTGGAGCCTCGGGTGAAGGTGCAACAGACATCAGTTGGGTCAACCTCAACACGATTGTCCCCGACAGCTTGCCTGAGGTTGGAGACAATGCGTATGAGATCCGAATCTATCGTCATGCACAACCGGCACTTCGTGAAACCTGGGCGACGATGGACAAGACCGAAATTGCACAGTTGTCCGCAGGCGATACCACTTACCGACACATGTTGGATGCCAATACCGATGAATCGGTGTATTATTCGGTCACCTATCTGTTCCAAGGATACGAGGATGTCCGATTCCTCGGAACCAACACCATGGCGAATTCCATCCACGAAGACAACGTTGCACCCGAATCGGTGCAGGGCGTGGTCGCTTCCTTCGAAGCCGAGCCCGCTGGCGGAACCGGTAACACGACGATTTCTTGGGCTGACATCGAAAGTGAAGAATCTGAAACCTATCACATCTGGAGATCTGGTTCACCGATTAACGATACCAGCGCATCAGGTGTTGAATTGATTGGGACTGCAAACGACGAGGATGGTTCGTATCGTCATGAAGTCGAGCGAGGCATGCTTGGCATTGCATACTATGCGGTGACAGCATCCGATACGAATGGAAACCACAACAACATCGTATCTACAGGTTCTACCACAGACATTGGAATTGCAGAGGACACATTCACGCCTTGGGTGGCGGAACCGACCAACGTGTACGCTGAATACATCGGCGATGGACAAACCACGATTACATGGACTGATCAACTTGGAGTCGAGGGTGAACAATATCACGTCTGGCGCTCCAGTGTCCGACTGACCTCATTGTCTAACCTTGAATTGGTTGCTGAATTGGTGGCTACAGTCCCAGATTCAGTCGAAACCGTTACGGTTAATGTTGAGGATAATATCGATGAACCACGATACTACTGTGTCTCGAGTGTCGCCAGATACAGCTTGTCGTCCGATGTTTACGAAGACCTTCGCTTCTTGCAAAATTGCTGGGGTCCAATCGATGAAGATACCTTGCGACCCTCTTTAGCATTCTTGCAAGATGCATACATGACCAACCAAGGAGGAAACAAGATTACCTTGCTTCGTTGGGTGAATGACCTCACAGAATCTGGAGAAACTTACCAAATCTGGATGAATGAAAATGACCCATTCAATGGCAATGAAGAGATCATGAGTGGTGACATTGCTCTCGAAGAAGGTTGGGTACCGATTCTCGACCCTGTGTATGCAGAATTCAACAATGTACCGGATTTCACCCGAGCAATCGACCTACCTGACAACCTTGACAAATCCACATGGTATGCAGTTACAACAATCGATCAGTACGGGAATGAAAACACACAATACTCCATGGCAATGAATGCACGATCTGTGGTTGAAGATACCACTTCTCCTGAAATTACTGTCACAGTAGAGAATGAAGACGGCATCGTCGTTGATTCCCTTCGTGCGGGCGATTACCGGATGTACATTTATTCAAGCGAACCTCTGAGTGAATATCCAATCCTAAACCTCCGTACTGCTGATTACGCTGAGGATGAGAATGGGTTGGTCATCGGTGGAACTGCATTTACAGAACAGAGTTCGACTGTAAGAGCACAGCCACTACAAGGAAGCGTCGAAAACGCATATCGATATCAGTTTGAAATCACTGATGACATTGAAACATCAGACATTCTTGCAACTGTTACGATTCGAGACATCTCCCAAAATGTTGCGACCATCGAGTTGGAAGGATGGGCCATTGATTCCCAAGATCCTGTCTTGGAAGTGTATGCTCCCAGTCAAGAGAGTCTGTATCTGTACGGCGAGCAAATCCATGTTTATGGTGCGGTTTCAGACGATGTGGGTATTGCCTCTGTTGAAGTTCAATTCCGATATTACCAAAATGGGATCATGAAGGAAACCGATTGGACAGCCATGACCGATTTGACCAC
>CEVN01053207.1_pt1 | contig 10599 bp, 9 predicted proteins | sample 427041 | NCBI WGS metagenome assembly CEVN01 (sample SAMEA2623463, study PRJEB7988) | marine metagenome | biome: marine biome (ENVO:00000447); feature: surface water layer (ENVO:00002042); material: "saline water (ENVO:00002010), including plankton (ENVO:xxxxxxxx)" | depth 5 m
CGTGCCTTCAGCGAGCTTCAGAACATTTTGTTCCTGAGTCTCTTTTTCAGCCCGGACTGAAATCCCATAGACGGGAATCTGTGCATTCAGCGCCTTCAATCCCGTGACAAGGCCCGCCTGGGTTCCCGTGCTGCCGGTTGCATGGACGATATGATCGATGACGAGATCCCGATCATTCGCTTGCCCGACCAACTCCAGCGCGCAATTGGCGTAACCCAACGCACCCGTCGTATTGGAACCCCCTCCGGGGATGGTATAGACCTTTCTGCCCTGCTCCCGAAAGGTTTGGGCAACGGCTTCCATCTCTGCATTCATGTCAAGCCCAGGGCCGCGCCGCTCATAAGTCGCCCCGTGCAACACATCGAGCAACACGTTGCCGTTATGGTTGTAGTTCTCTTCTTTGTAACCGGTACGGTCTTCCAGCAAAAGGTGGCAGTCCATTCCCAACTTGGCGGAAAAAGCAGCAGTCTGGCGCGCATGGTTTGATTGGGTGGCGCCCTGAGTGATAACAAGATCTGCCCCCCAGGCCTTGGCCTCTGCCATCAGGAATTCCAGCTTTCGAGTCTTATTTCCCCCAGTCGAAAGACCCGTACAGTCATCACGCTTAATCCAGATCTCGGGCCCGCCCAGTGCTTCAGTAAGGCGATCCATTCGCTCTAGAGGCGTGGGAAGATGAGCAAGGAAAATACGGGGGAAACGGGCTAGGTGCATTGGATACGCCTTAAGGGGATTCGTAGCCCGGTATTATGCACAGCCCTCGGGTATTTCAAAAAATAATAGAATCTCGCCCCTCGCTTCACCAAAACTCCCATCTCAGGAAAAACAATGACCACCAAAGTATTCAGACTGCTGCCAGACGGAGACCCTGAAACAGGCATGGGCCCGTCCGATATGATCGACGCTTCTGCATTTACCACCTCCGACCACAGTGAGACCAACCATACTTTTTTTCAGACGGATGACAATTCCATCCTGAGCGGTGTGTGGGAGTGTGCGCCCTGCCGTGAAGATATCGAGGCTTACCCCGTACATGAAATGATGACCGTGATCTCAGGATCCGTGACCATGACCAATGCAGATGGTTCGTCGGACACCTTTACCGCTGGAGACACCTTCTTTATCGCCAAGGGAACCCAATGTGTTTGGGAAGTGACCGAGACTCTTCGCAAGTTCTACATGATCGCTGAATAACGTAGATGACCCTCCCTCAGTTTCTTGTTGTCGTCAGCGGCCTGCTGATGGTCTGGGGGGGTTATGGCTATCTGCGTGACACCCTTGCAGGCAGGACGAAGCCCAACCGGGTGTCCTGGTCTCTCTGGGCTCTGGCCCCCCTGATCAGTCTTGGCGCAGCGTTTGATGCGGATGCCGATGTTTGGGCGTCTATCAGGGTGTTGATCGGCGGAGTGGTTCCCGGCGTCATCTTTCTTGCTTCTTTTATCAACAAGAACAGTTACTGGCGTCTTGGACGCTTCGACTGGTTTTGTGGCGGACTTTCCCTGGCAGCACTGGTTTTCTGGCAGCTGGCCGACTCTCCCCTGGTCGCGGTCCTGCTCGCGACGACCGCAAATACGCTGGCTTCTGTCCCGACCTTTGTGAAAGCATGGAACTATCCCGAAACTGAATCCCGCCTGATTTTTATTACGAGCTTTTTGAGCGCGATCCTGATTATTCCAGCCATCCCGGTCTGGACAATTGCCAATTCCGCTTTTCAGATCGGGCTGATGGCGACTACCGGGGCCATGCTGGTCGCGATTTACCGAAAGGACTTCGGCATCCGGCAAACGATCTAACCGCAGCCTGACTGAAATCTCGCTCCCGAGCACTGCCCGGTGGGCAAACGCACTCGCTTACGTGCGCTCCGGAATATCGACTCGCTTGCCCCTTGGAATCTCGGCGTCGGGATCATAAAAAGGAAGAGAGGTGAGCGTGCCTTCATGCTGTTCACCATCAATACATCCTACGCGCACAGCAGTCCCTTCCTTCGAGTCAGGAGCATCCATCAGGGCATATCCGATTCCATGCTTTAGAAAGGGTGAAAACGCACCCGCAGTAACGACACCACACGGTTGATCTGACACCTCCACCTCAGCGCCAATGTGGGGCTCTGCCGAAGGACAGATAATGCCGAACAACCGGGTCTCGCGAGACGCATTGACCAGCGCCTCCTTGCCGATGAAATCAGCTTTCTCCAGATCCACAAAACGCCCGAGGCCGACGTCAAAAGGCGTCGTGAACCGGTCAAAATCTGATCCCGCGTTCAGAATCCCGGCTTCGATTCGACGAATGTGCATCGAATCAAGCCCATGCAGGCCGATTCCGTAGGGGGCGCCTTTGATCTGAAGGTGATGCCATAACGCTTGCGCATCATGATGGGGCTCCGTATAGAACTCCCACCCCAGCTCATTGGTATAGCCGGTCCGTGAAATCACGACCTCTTGACCGCCAAGACTGACCCGCGCGATCCCGAAATATCCGAAGGGCTTGGGCATACCGTCATCCGAAGCGGCCTCAAGCACTTTCATTGAAAGCGGGCCCTGCACCTGAGAGACATAGATATCAGGATCGGAAATCGTGACATTCATTCCACGAGCATGCGACCGCGCCCAACTATAAAAGTCCCCATCCGCCTGGGCATACCAGAAGAGATCGTTCGCCAGGCGAAGCACCACCCCATCTGTAATCATCCCGCCGTCTTCGTAACAGGGAATGCCGTAGCCGCATCGACCGGGCTTCAGCTTTGTGAAGTCTTTGGTGAAAAGCAGGTCAAGAAGACGCTCCGCATCCGGCCCCTCGAACTGTAGGGGGTATTCGCCCGTGTTCAGCACCGCTGCCTTCTGGCGCAGCAGCCAGTAACCCTCTTCGGTATCAATCTTGTCAAACTCACAAGCCATCAAGCGCCGGTTGTAAACCGTATAACGCGGTCCAAAAGGCCTTTCGATTTCGTGATAAGGATGCCGGTCTAGACCAAAATCCCAACCGGCGCCCGGTATCGTACTGACAAGGTCCCGGCTTCTGCCGTCACTGGATGCCATCATGCTGTCCTGAAGCAAGTTTTAACTTCCGGAGGAAGTGTAATCCGGCGTGCTCTGACTGCACAACAAAGAGCCTGGCGGGCTGTTTCATATAACCCTCCGGTTCACGGACCGTACGTGTCCTTTCTTTACCGACTGTTTCAGATAGACTGCCTTGATCCTCTGATGCATTAGACCCTTCACCAAGCTCTGCGGCTGAGAATGTTCGGATTCATGCTGTGACTTTGTCGGTAATGTTTCTTGTCCTGGTGGCGGCGCTGCTGCATGCCTCCTGGAACGCCTTTGTTAAAGCGGGCAACGACAAGCTGCTGAGTATCGGTCTCATGCACGCCTGCTCCGGGATGTTGGGTCTTTGTCTGCTGCCCTTCTTTCCTCTGCCCAACCCTGCCTCTTGGCCCTATCTCGCACTTTCGGCAGCGTTGCACTGGGGTTACTACGTCTTTCTCATTAACGGGTATCGGCATGGGGATCTTGGAGTGGTTTATCCGCTGGCCCGAGGCAGTGCGCCTCTCCTGATCGCCGTATCGGGGACACTGGTCGCCGGTGAACACTTTCCCCCACTCGCGATGGCAGGCCTTGCCGTGGCCAGCGTTGGCATCGTCAGTCTCAGTTTTGAAGACGGCCTGCCGCGCAAAGGCGCGCTCAAACCGATCTTCTTTGCTTTTGGGACCGCACTTTGGATCACAGCCTACACCCTGGCCGATGGGTTGGGCGTCCGGGAGGCGGGCACGGAGCTCAGTTACATCCTTTGGCTGTTCGTGCTGGAGGCGGTAACCTTCTGCCCGCTCGTCATCGCCATGCGAAGAACCACATGGAAACCCTACTACCGGGCGCACTGGCGTGGCCTCTGGTTCAGTGGCCTGGTTTCTGCGATGGCCTATGGACTGGTGATCTATGTGATGAGTACGCATCCCATGGCTTGGGTGTCAGCGCTGCGCGAGACCAGTGTGGTCATCGCCGTCCTCATTGGGGCATTTTTCCTGAAGGAACGCCACCTGCTCTATCGGGTGACAGCGGCCCTGATCGTCGTTGGCGGAATCGTCCTGATGAGTGCAGCGATGTAAGGGAGGCTCGGGATCTAGATCCGGCGCCCTGCCCCGTGACGGCTTCGCCCCTGCGGTTGATTTTTCACAGAACTCAGGCGTAACCTCTCTGTCGCAGAAGAACCGCTATCCCGTTTTCAGACGGTGGCGTTCTAAGTTCACAAGTTTCGCGCAGTAGATCAGGAGTCATTCATGGCCAGTTTTCCCGAGAAAGCAAATGTCGTCATTGTCGGTATCGGCGGCATCGTCGGCTCGTCCGTCGCCCACCACCTGATTGCCAAGGGCTGGACAGACATTGTCGGGATCGACAAATCCTCGGTGCCCACGGACATCGGCTCCACCTCTCATGCGTCGGATTTCTGTTACATGACGGCCCATGACAACATGACCTGCTACACCACACGCTATAGCGTGGAGTTCTATGACGCGATGGGTCATTACAGCCGCGTCGGCGGCCTTGAGGTCGCCCGGCATGATGACGATGAACGAATGGCCGAACTCAAGCGTAAAGTCAGTTCAGGACGGGCCTTTGGCACCAACGTGAAAATGATCAGCGCTGAAGAAACCAAAGAGAAGATGCCGCTTATCGAACAGGACATGGTTCAAGGCGCCATGTGGGATCCAGATGCAGGCCTGGTCATTCCCCGGTCACAGACGGTTGCCGGCAAACTGGTCGATCAGGCTGAAGCGAGCGGCGAACTGCAGGTCTTCCAAAACACCGAGGCCACTGGTTTCGAGATCGCTGACGGCCGCATCCAGGCAGTAGAAACCAGTCGCGGTACGATTGCTGCCGACGCCGTTGTCGTCTGCGCAGGTCTGTGGGGTCGGCTGATTGCACAGATGGCGGGAGAAGACCTTCCGATCATGCCTGTTGACCATCCGCTTTCTTTTTTTGGTCCCTACGAAGAGTTCGCCGGCACCGGCAAGGAGATCGGATACCCGCTCTTGCGCGACCAGGGCAATTCCGCTTACCTGCGTGACACCGGCGACCCCACCACAGCTGAAGGCGGACAGATCGAATGGGGCTATTACGAAGAAAAAGATCCGAGACTGGTTCACCCCAAAGATCTCCTCGAAAAAGGCGAATCCCATTGGTCGCCTTCGCAACGTGACCTCGAGCTTGAGCAGATCATCGAACCTTTGGAGCGGGCGATGGAACTGACGCCTATCCTTGGCGAACTTGGCTGGAACGAACGACATTCCTTTAACGGCCTGCTGCAGGTTACCGCTGATGGCGGCCCCTCCATCGGCGAGTCACCGAAAACCCGGGGGCTCTGGTACGCCGAAGCGGTATGGGTCAAGGATGCCCCCGGCGTCGCCAAAGTGCTCGTGGATATGATGACCGACGGGGTTGCCGAGATGGACATCAACAGCATCGATATAGCTCGCTATTACCCGATGCAGAAGACACCCGAATACATTCGGGGGCGCTGTTACGAAAGCGCTTTCAAAATCTATAACCCTGCGGTTCACAACCGCGAACCCTATACGCAGGGCCGTGGCCTGCGCCGCAGCCCCTTCTGGCAGCGCGAACAGGAACTGGGTGGTTACTTTATGGAGCTCGCGGGCTGGGAGCGGGCGCATGGCTATGCAGCCAACGAACACCTGCTTGAAAAATACGCTGACCAGGTTCCGGTGCGGGAGAACGAATGGGACAACCGGCATTTCTGGCGGGTCTCAAACGCGGAGCATCTGGCGATGTCAGAGGGTGCCGGCATGATCAACCTCTCACATTTCGCCGTGTATGACGTCAGCGGCAATGATGCCGAAACACTCATGGAGTATGCCTGCGTCGCCAAGGTCGGAGGCACCACCGCGGTCGGAAAAGGAATCTATACCCACTTCCTGGATCAGGAGGGCGGGGTCCGCGCCGACTTGACTGTGCTGCGGCTTGCAGAAGATCGTTTCCGGATCGTCGATGGTGCTGATGCCGGTAACCGCGACTGCGTGTGGCTGCAGCGGATGGCGCAAGACCATAACTGGAGTGTCTTCATTGAGGACCGCAGCGATCATATGGCCTGTCTTGGTCTGTGGGGGCCGAATGCGCTCAAGATCATTCAGGCTGTCGCGGATGCGCCTGAGGAAATGGATCCGTCGAACTTCCCTTTTGCGACAACAAAAGAAATCACCGTACGGGGGATCCCGGTGCTCGCTTTTCGGATTTCCTATGTCGGTGAATCCGGCTGGGAACTGCATGTCCCCTTCAGTTATGGGATGTCGTTGTGGGACCTGATTTTTGAGCAAGGCGCGACACCGGTCGGCGTGGAAACCTACGCAAATTCAAGACGCCTGGAAAAGAGTTTCCGTCTTCAGAATGCCGATCTTCTTACTGAATACAACCTGATCGAGGCGGGGCTTGCCCGTCCGACCGTCAAGGAAGCTGATTTTCATGGCAAGTCTGCTTATGTGGCGCAGCGGGAACGGGCGTCCCAGCCTGCTTACTTGTGCACCCTTACCATGACGGATAACCGGGACAAAGACGGGGTAGAGCGCTACCCGGTGGGTATCTGCCCTGTCGTGGATCCGGACTCCGGCGAGGTGCTGGTCGATGCACTGGGGCGACGGTCTTATACCACCAGTATCGCTTTCGGCCCATCAGTCGGCAAAAACATTGCGCTCGCCTATCTTCCCAAAGAATATGCAGAGGAAGGCCGCGAACTCCTGCTTGAGTACTTCGACGAGCCCTTTCCCGTCAAAGTTGAAGCGGTCGGCTGCAAAGGGCTTTACGATCCTGAGAACCTGCTGCCGAGGCAATAGATCCGGCGGATTCACAGGAAAGTCAAGTCACGTCGTCATTTACCTGGAGAACCCTCAGATGGATGATTCACTTCAAGAGGCGCTCGGCTCGGTGCCGCCTTTTAGTCAGTATGACTTAAAAGATCTCACCGCAGAGCGACTCGGAGGCCTTACCAACCGTAACTTCCTGGTGCAGTCTCCCGAGGGACGATTCGTACTTCGCCTGGCGGGGGAAGGAACAGAGGATTACATTGACCGAGTGCGTGAGCAGAAAAATGCACAAATCGCCTCCGATGTCGGGGTCAACGCAGAGATTCTTTATTTCGACTCAAGCACAGGCACGATGGTTACCCGCTATATCGAAAATGCGGTCACTCTCGATATCGAGCGGTTCAAGGATGGAGCGGTGCTGGAACGGACAGGTCGGGCATTTCGACGCCTTCATGACAGTCCGAAACCTTTCGAAGGAGACTTTAATCTCTTCGAACAAATTGATCAGTACCTTGAGGTAGTCAGCCAACTCAAAGCGCAATTGCCGGAAGGTTATTCCTCGGTGCAGGAAAGTGGCGAAGCCGTACGCAATGCGCTTTCGAGACATAGCCTGCCTTCAGCACCCTGCCACTGCGATCCGATGGTCGAAAACTGTATCGACGATGGAAATCAGGTTTTCGTCATCGACTTTGAGTATGGGGGCAATAACGATCCCATGTGGGACCTGGGCGACCTCTCGGTCGAGGGAGATTTCTCCCCTGAGCAGGAGCGCATTCTGCTGGCCGCCTACTTCGGCCATGACCCGGATCCTTTTGATGTAGGCCGGATGATTATGTATAAGGCAATGTGCGATCTCCTCTGGACGCTGTGGGGAGTCGTTCAGCATGCCAACCAGAATCCCGCCGATGATTTTTGGGCATATGCGGTGGGCCGACTGCAGCGATGCCGAATCCTGATGGCAACCGACGCTTTTTCTGCGCACCTTGCGGCTGTTGAAAATGGCCCTGGCTCATAACAACACCAGCACAGGCAAAGCCTTTCTGGATTCCGGCCAATACTCGCACGAATCCATCCTCAAGTACGAACAGGTTTACGGCAGAACTTTTGTCAGCCCGGGCGGCAAGGGCTGCGCCATCGAACTTATCGAGAAACTTGACCTGAAACCAGGCAGTCGCGTTCTTGATGTGGGATGCGGCATCGGCGGAAGTGCATTCCTCATGAAGCAGAAATTTAACCTTGAGGTCGATGCCATCGACTTGTCGGACAACATGTTGGAACTCGCCGAGATGCGGCTCGCCGAAGCAGGACTTGCCGGCCAGGTGTCGTTGGCCAATCGGAACTGTCTGGAGATTGAAACGAAAGACGCTTACGACGGCATCTATAGTCGAGACGTATTCCTTCACATAAAAGAGAAAGAGCAGCTCTTTGAAAGACTTTTTTGCGCTCTCAAACCTTCGGGAAAACTCCTGTTCACAGACTACTGCTGCGCAGAGGGGCCTTTTTCTGAAGATTTCAAGCAGTACATCAGGCAAAGAAACTATCACCTGTGCAGCGTGTCTAAATACCAGACCTTAATTGAGGAAGCCGGATTTGAAGGGGTGGAGGCCGAAGATGTCACGAAGCAGTTCATCGATTTCAGCGAGGCCGAACTCAAAACGATCCAGACTCTGGATATCGACCAGAATGTCCGCGAGGAGCTAACGAAGGATTGGCAACGAAAAATCGACCGCGCCCGAAGCGGTGCTCAGCGATGGGGTAGGTTCGTCGGCATAAAACCCGCTGAAACCACCGACTAGAGACTGCTGATCTCCATCCCGCTTAGACGAAGGGCGGACGCGACAACCGGAAACTCATCCGAGTGCACTTCGACTTTGATTCCCACAAAGACTGCACCAAAATCATCGAAACGCGCGTACTCAAACCGCCGCGACACCTTCAAGGACTTAAAAACCTGTTGCAGTAACGAACAAATCTGCACACTCTCAGGGCCGCAAAAGTAGAGTCCGGCATCCTGCTCACGATAAATAAGATGCCCCCCGGAAAGATCGATGGCCTGGCGAACATTGATCTTTTGTCTGTACTTTCGCAGCATGGACCTGACGGGGCTTCTCGCTAAGTTGGATATCGACGGCTTGAGTTTTTCGTCACCCTAACAAGCAGTCGGGACAAAGTCTATATTCGGCTACTGTGATAAATTGTGTCGCCTTACCATGATCTGCTCGTGACACTAAATTCACACGCTTTGCACAGGTAATAACACATCACATTTTGATCGGATCGCTCATGCAGAGTTCAGACGCAAAAGGCAATTACACGACGGTTGACTGGCGGCCATCACCGGATGTCATCGCACAACTCGGGTCATCGCCCGAAGCGCAAGCGACTGTCGATCAGGTTGATCTTTATCAACGTGAGGGCGTTATCCTTATTCGTGGGCTGTTTTCCGACTGGGTGGATCGGCTCAGGGCGGGACTGCAGCGCAACATGGATCAGTCCGATGATTATGCGTTTCCCTGCGACAGCGTCGCGCCTGGCGGTGGAGGAAGGTTTTTCGACAGTTACTGCAACTGGCACAGAATCCCTGAATACACCGCTTTTGTCTCAGAATCACCGGCCGCTTGTCTGGCAGCGCAGTTTATGCGGTCTTCCCGGGCCCAGCTTTTTCACGAACATGTCTTCTGCAAGGAACCCGGCACCCAAACGGCAACGCCATGGCACCATGATCTCCCCTACTACTGTGTCGATGGACGTCAGAACGTGAGCGTGTATGTCTCTCTTGACGCAACACCTGCAGAGACGGCCGTTCGATTCTTGGCCGGATCCCATAAAAGCAGCCAGCTGTACTTCCCCCGCCATTTTGTTGACGGCTCCGATTATGTCCAGGATGACAAAACCATGGCTTCAGTCACACAGCTTGAAGCATCCTTCCGCGAAGAGGATATCCGCAGCTTTGCTCTGGAGCCAGGAGACGCCCTGCTTTTTGATTTCCGCACTTTGCACGGCACAACCGATGCGCCGATCAAGGCACGTCGACGGGCGTTTTCGACACGGTGGCTCGGTGACGACATGGTCTACTGCGAACGCGCCGGTGAGACTTCTCCTCCCTTGGAGGATCTTGGTGTCACGCCTGGAGCGCCCATGCCGGAGTCGATGTTTCCGACACTGTGGCAAGGGACTGCTGCAAGCTGAGAAACCAGCTCAGTTTGGACGATGCTGATGCGGATCACCCCGATTACAGGAACAATAGGGGCGGAACTCTCCGGCCTTGATCTCAAACAGCCGATCTCCGAGGACCTTGAGCAGGCGCTTCGGGCCGCCCTTGATACGCACCTGGTGTTGGTCATCAAGGATCAGTTTCTTGATGCAGCTCAGCACCGTCTGTTATCTGAAGTCTTCGGCAAACCGATGGTCAATCCCTACGCTCCGGGTAAAGCCCCCCATCCGGAGATGACCCACGTGATCAAAGAAGCGGATGACGCGGCCGGCGTTTTTGGTGGCGGATGGCATACCGACCTCAGTTTTTTTGACCAGCCGCCCAATGGCTCAGTGTTGTGCGCGCTTGAGGTGCCTCCCTTTGGTGGGGATACGCTGTTTTCGAACCAACAGGCTGCCTGGGATGGGCTCGCGGCGCCGTTTCGAGAGATTCTCAATGAGCGAAAGCTGGTCCATGTGGGAAAGCCCTACGGCATCAAATGGGCACCGCCCATTGAGGAACAATCCATGAAGGGGAGCTCCCTTCGTAACGATCCCGATGCCGACCGGGAACGGTTTCACCCAGCCGTTCTGACGCATCCCGT
>CEVN01159939.1_pt1 | contig 10586 bp, 6 predicted proteins | sample 427041 | NCBI WGS metagenome assembly CEVN01 (sample SAMEA2623463, study PRJEB7988) | marine metagenome | biome: marine biome (ENVO:00000447); feature: surface water layer (ENVO:00002042); material: "saline water (ENVO:00002010), including plankton (ENVO:xxxxxxxx)" | depth 5 m
TCCTAGAACACCAACAGGTAGTATTTCAACTAAATACATTGGCATCATCATAAGAGTTTCTCCGCCAATAACTTTACCATTGAAGTATATAAATGCACAAATTCCTAAAAAGCATGGGATCATAAATCTAATTAGAAATGAAACTGATGACCATAAATACTGTTTTTTGACAGTTTCTGGACTTTTTAGTGATAAAGCTCTAGTGATAGCTGTTGGCCATATTATTGCACTAACAAAGCCAAGAACTAGCTGCCAGCTGACATAGAATCCACCCCTACTTTGAAAAGGATCATAAACTGATTTGGGATTTGAGACAAGTATCTCAAGCTGATCAAAAATATTAAACCAACCTAGATTGTGAATTGAGAACAGGACACTTAATATTAATCCAATTGATAATACTACAAACTGAATATAATCTGTAATAATAACTGATATCATTCCACCTAATATTGTATACAGAAGGACCATCACTAAAAGTATTGTCATAATAATAGCAAGGATAGACTCACTTTCTTCTAACCATGATATTCCATAAGTAGCCGATAGTATGCCTTGAACAAAAATCGCTCCTACTTTTAGGAATAGTCCCATATTTAAAATACCACCGATGACTAATAAAATTGCTCCTAGTATTCTTACATTTTTACCGAATCTTATTTCATAATATTCTGGTATACTCTTAACTCTTAATTCTCTTAATTTTACAACTACAATCCCAGTTATACCTATAAACATAGTTACCACAAGTGCAAATAATCCGATATGGAAAGCCGCAAAAAAATCATTAAATCCAGTTTGAGCATTATACATAACAGTAATAAGACCAAGTTCAGTTCCAAGCATTGTTGCAACACCTAATGAAAGTCCTACTTTTCTTCCTGCAATCATGAAATTAGAAAAGTCTGAGGATCTATCTCTATATTTTACTCCTAAATAAAATACAGAAACTATGTAAGTAAGTACGATATAGTAGTCAAATATTGTCATTTTTAATATAATCTAAATGGCTTAATCATTTCTTTAAAATTTAAAGATTCTTTATTCCAAGTTACCAATAACTCATCAATACTTGAACCATTAAAAATATTTTTAACTAAAACATCAGAGCCATACAACTTATCTAAGAATCCGTTAGCAGAGACCATGAACTGTTCTGGATGAGTCTCATAGATTGCTTTTAAGATGGTTACTGCAAGCTTTAATGGAAAAACAATATTTCTATTGGTAATATGAATTGAAATTCCATTGCATCTAGAATCTTTGTATTTAGGATATACTGATTTTCCTGGAATTGATATTGGAGTAAAAGTTAGAGTATCTAGGCGTACACCCTTTAAATTTTGAGAGCTGACAATATCTATTATCTTTTGTGAATTAAGCCAAGGTGCACCAAACACTTTAAATGGAGTTTCTGTTCCTCTACCTTCAGACAAATTAGTTCCCTCTAATAAACATAAACCATTGTAAATTATAGCAGTTTCAAGGTCAGGTATATTTGGTGATGGTGGCATATTTAGCTCTACATAATCACCTTCCCAACCCTTAACATTTATAATTTCAAGGTCTATTTTACTAGCATTATTAATCCAATTATTTTCTTTTATCAATATTGCAAATTCACCAATTGTTAATCCATGCCTAATTGGGACTGGATGCATTCCCACAAAAGAGCTAAAATCATTGTGTAGTTGTGGGCCTTCAACTTTATTCCCTAGAGGATTAAATCGATCAAGAATAATTATTTTTATTCCATTTTCTGCTGCTGCCTCCATTACATAAGTAAGAGTACTTATATAGGTATAATACCTTGAGCCAATGTCCTGCAAATCAAATAAGATTATATCAATATCCTCAAGTTGAGCAAGAGTTGGTTTTTTATTTTTACCATATAAACTATATACTGGAATGCCATCTATATTGCTATTTTTAACTTTGCCACCTGCCTCATAAGTTCCAAATAGTCCATGCTCAGGCGAAAATATAGCTTTAACATTTAGTGACTTTTTAGATAAATCAAATAAGTTTTTACCACTTTTATCTTTACTTGTATGATTCATTACAAGTGCAATTTTACTATTTTCATACAATGATGTATCTTCAAAAAATATATCAATACCATTTTCTATAGTTACTTCTGCAGAAGAACAAGATATTATAAATAGAAATACTGCAAAAATTATTTTTTTCATCTTTTATGACCAAAAATTAGTGATAAAGAAATAGATATAGTCATTGTCACAAAAGTTGCAACTAAAATATACCAGGTCCAGGATATGTCATATGATTGCATTATAAAAACACTAATAATTCCACATATTGATCCAAATATAACATAAATATCCTTTGGCTTAATTTTAAAAAGACTTAGTAAAAATAAACTTAAAAGAATACCATAAGTAAATGAAGCTATTCTAAGTCCAGTGATTAATAAAAGGTTATTGCTTTCATCAAAAAAAGACGCAATGAAAATTAAAGCAAAAGCCCAAAAAATACTTATAGTCTTTGAAAGTTTAATATCATCTTTAACATTTAGTAGATCCCTAACAGTTGACGAAGAGAGTGAATTAATTGATGAACTAATTGTTGACATTGCTGCTGATAATACTCCTACCAATAAAATTCCTCTTACACCAGGATCTAAAAAGTAATTAATAAAAAGTGGAAACTCTCTATCCTTTAATACGTTCCAATTTGAATCAACATAGTCTAAAGATATCCCTAAGGATTCAAAATTTTGCATCTTAAAATATTCAGTAAGCAAGGAACCTAATAGAAGAAATATTGAAAACTGAATAAAGACAAAAATTCCACTACCTATCATTGCTTTTCTAGCAGCACTTAAGTTACTACACGATAGGGACCTTTGAACCATCATATAGTCAGCTCCATGAGATGCAAAAGACAAAAATGTACCACCTATAATACCATTTATCAATAAACTACTATCTCTTAGAATTGAACCTTCATAATGGAAAATGGTATTAATTGAGTTTCCAAATGTGTTTAAAACTGCTCCTGATGGAAGATCTAGAGATATGTAGTATATAGATATCATACCTCCTAGCAAATAAACAAAAAACTGTATACTATCAATCCAAAGAATAGACTTAATTCCACCTAAGTAAGAGTAAATTAATGTTATTATTCCAATTAAAAATACTGAGGGCACAATACCCCATCCGGTTAAAATATTAAAAATAATAGCAGTTGCTAAAAATCTAATCCCATCTGCAAGAAGACGAGTTATAAGAAAAATAATTGAAGATAGTTTTTGAACTGATCTACCAAAATAATCTCCTATAACTTCATATATCGAAACAATATTATTTGAAAAATATTTTGGGAGCAAGAAAGCAGATACTAATACTCTCCCAATAATATATCCAATAGCAAGCTGGAGAAACCACCAGTCAGATCTATAGGATAAGCTAGGAATACTAATGAAAGTTAAAACAGAAGTTTCAGTTGCAACGATTGAAAACATTGCAACGGGCCATGGCATAGATCCTGAAGCTGTATAGTAATCTTTGGAGTTTAAATTTGATTGACTAAAATAGAATCCTATTCCAATAAAAAATAAAAAAAATATTATTATTATTAATAAATCCAAAATTTTACAAGATAGCTTTCATTACTTCAGTATGGAATTGTCTCCTAATAGAATACATTCCTGAATTTTCTCTTGATGGATGAACCCTATTTGTCAATAAAACAATAATAATATCTCTATCATGGTCAAGCCACAAAGAGGTTCCAGTAAATCCTAAATGACCGTATGATTGATCTGAGAAATAATCACCTGCAGAGCTTTTACCATTTCTACTTGGTGTATCCCAGCCTAAAGCTCTGTCAGATCCTTGAGGAATTTCTTGACGACTAATAAAATTTAAAATTGTATTATCAGACAAAATTCTAGTCCCAAGCCAAGTACCTTCATTTAAAAATAATTGAGCATATTTTGCTAAATCATAGGCATTTGAAAAAATTCCAGCATGACCAGAAACTCCATCTAAAAGGTATGCATTTTCATCATGAACTTCACCTTTTAGCAATTTCCTTCTAAAATATTCATCAAATTCAGTTGGAACAATTTTGTATTTTATAGAATCAACAGGATTATAACTTGTATCATTCATAGATATAGGATCAAAGATCCACTTTCTACATAATTCATCTAATGAAGTTGATGTTATAATTTCAATAATATCCATTAATAAAATAATTCCCAAGTCACTATATTGACTTTTTTGACCTGGGGAAAAGTCTAATGATGTATTAAGAATTTTTTTTATCATTTCTTGTTGATTCATATTCACATCGTGTTTGTAAAATTCTATAAACGGCTTTAAGCCAGATGAATGAGTTAACAGGTGTTTAATTGATATTTTTCCCATATCGGTACCATACAATTTGGGATAATATTGTTCAATAGTATGATCTAAGGATATTTTTTTTTGATCTATCAACTTCATTGTAACTGGAGTTACTGATAATACCTTGGTAATTGAGGCAATATCATATAAGGAATTATTATTAACTTTTTTTGAATCTTCAAAGTATGTAAATCCACCAAATGATTCATGAGCAATAAGATTGTTATCTTTTACAATTACAACTTGAGCTCCTGGGAAAACTTTTGAAGAAATTCCTTCATTAATGACATTCCAGGCCATATTCAAATCATAACTATCTTGTTTCAAATCAAAACTAAACTTTCTTTTAGCACCTGATAAACCATGACCTCTTAAATATTTATTATTTAATGTCACTGGAAGTTTGCCATCAATGCTGCTTCTACCCCAAAGCGCATTTGCTGCAGCTTTTACTGATATACTTCCGTATCCATAGGTGCACATGTAAGCATCTAGCGATTCATATGATGGCAAATAAGGACTACCAAAACTTATTCCTACTGTCTTAATACCTTCTTCTCTTAGTCGATCAAGTAACAATGCATGGCTACTATCTATTGTTGACTCACCTTTATCCATTCTAATTCTGATTAACATAGAAACTACTACAACGCTACTTTCCTTTAAATCTTTAACTATACTATTTATTCTATTTATGCTTAATTCTTCATTAATAAAAATTCTATTTACGTTTCGATGCGTCCTTTTTAAATCCCTATCTAAAATTTTCAAAAAACTATTAGCATCATCATCTGTGGTTAATATCAAATGTGTAATACTTTTTAACTTTGATGGTTTAAGAGGAATAATATTATCTGTATTTTTTACAAGAGTTATTGATTTATTTGCGATAAACTGAGCAGTATTCTTATTATCTTTTAAACCTACATTATTCTCTACTGTACTCCAATTATTGATTTTATTTTTTAAAATACCTAGGTCATTTTTCATCATCCATATCTTTTTCACTGAATCATCAATTCTTTTCTCTGATATCCTACCATTTAATACTGCATCATAAATAGCTTGTATAGCAAGTCCTACATCAAGTGGTAATAAAACAATATCGGCTCCAGCTTCTATTGCTTTAACACATGCCTCACCAGCTGATGAAGATTTTGTTATTCCTCCCATTTCTAATGCATCGGTAACAATGATATTTTTAAATCCTAATTCATCTTTCAATATATCTGAGGAAATTATTTTTGAATGAGATGCTGGTAGCCCAGAGGGGTCCAAGCCTGGCATTGCAATATGCCCTACCATAATCATACCTACATTAGATTCTATAGCTTTTTTGAATGGATATAATTCCATTTTATCAAATTCTTCCTTACTACCTAAAATAGTTGGCAGCGATGTATGACTGTCAGTAGAAGTATTACCATGTCCTGGATAATGTTTTGCACATGCAATTGCACCACCATCTTGCACACCTTTTATAAAAGAGGAACCAAATTTTGATACTAAATCAGGACTATCACTATATGACCTAAAATTTATAATAGGATTATCTGAATTATTATTTATATCCATAACTGGAGCAAAAATAACATGGATACCCATGGCTAGAGCTTCTTGGGCTGTTATCTGTCCTTGTCTATAGGCTAACGTTGTATCTCCAGTTGCAGCTATTGCCATATTGGAAGGGAATAGAGTTCCTCCACTCATCATTTGACCTAGTCCTCTTTCTAAATCTGAAGCTACAAGCAAAGGGGTATTTGCCCATGATTGAAAATCTTTTATATTATAATAAGTCCCGTGGATATTTCCAGAAAAAGAAATCACTCCACCGATTCCATCCTCAGAAATCCACTTCCTTAAATTTCTCTTATAGTAATTTTCTGAATTATAAAATTTCCCATTTACTCTAACCATTATTAGTTGGGCTATTTTTTTCTTTAAGTCTAATTGTTTCCAACCATCTTTATCTAATTTATTTATAACATTATGAGAAAAAGGGTTTTTAATTATATTGAAGGATGAAGTTGAGCCAAATATATTAAATGATAATAAATAGAGAAGTAATATATATGTGTATTTTTTCATAATGATTGAGCACCATTTTCAATCAAATCGTTAATAGTAACTTTCATGCCTAGCATTTTTGCTGATAATAGGCCTGGATAGTATGCGCTTGATATATTCGGGAAAAGCCACTTCATGCTACTAAAATCAAAAATCAATGCATCTGAAAGTGATTTTCTGTAAAATTCATTATTCATTATACTTCCATTTGCTATTAAAATAAGTTCATCATTTATATATGATATCTGGTCACAAAGAAAAAGAATCATATCTGCTATATGTTGACTGGATTGTTGAATGATAGATATTGCTATCTCATTACCATTTTCACCAAGTTCTAAAATTCCACTTGATAATGATGCTATTTTTCTATACCTATCATTTGATTGCATAACTTGATCAATTCCTAAGTTTAGCTCGTTAGTATTAAAAGAATTGAGAGTCATATTCAACAAATCATTAAATTCAGACTCATCATGTTCTTCGTTTTTATTAAATGACAACTTAATTAAGAGTTCTTTACCCATCCAAAAACCACTACCGAGATCAATATCTAAACCTGCCCCTCCAACTTTTTCTATTTTATCATCAATATTCCTACCCAAGCAAATAGCTCCAGTGCCAACACTAACTAAAATAGCGCTATTGTCTGAGCAATTCATTTCAAATATCGGATTTACATCTGTTGTAAGATGAGTTCTATTGGAAATTTTGCATTCTTCCAACCTTTTAAATAATAATTCTCTAGCTGATTCATCTGAAATTCCAGCAACACCTATGCTAAAATGATTAATATCCTCATAGGATAAGCTTGCCTTATTTAAAGATTCTGATAAGACTTTTATTATCTGTTTTGTACAATTTTCACGATCAACTGCAATATTAGCCCCTTCATTGATTTTATCTGAAAAGATAGTATTACCTAGCTCGTCAAAAATTACAATGCGTATATTTGATGCACCAGAATCTATACTAAGAATTTTTTTTACATTATTACTCAAGGTTACTTCCTTAAAACTTTATAGCTAATAACTAGATTAACTACATAAAGAATAGATGAAAACACTAATACAATAATTGATGGATATATTACTGATGAATTAATCATAATAATATTTTGCATATTGATTAACGTTTGATATAGTGGTGAATAAGATAAAAATATGGGCGCTTCATCCAGTGGCAAAAATAAACCGGAGCTAAAAAGGAAGAATATAGTTAAAATAAAATTGACTAATGTATGGACAAATTTACTATTTACTATCAGACAAACAAAAATAGCCAAATTTGAAACGAAAATGATAATTGGAATTCCATATATTATTATTAGAATCTTATCTAATAAGAATAAGTTACTACTATTTAATGCTTGTGTGATAACAATTGAAAATAAAAATTGCACAAGCCCTATTACACTTGCCCATATGATAATTGCGCCTAAGTGCTGGGAGTTAGTTTGAGGAGCAGCAAGCATTAGATTAGAAAAACTAGTTTTATTTTTATACTTTAATATCAAGTTTGTTGATAACAAATATGTTAGAACCGAAGAGGCGTACACTGCGTTTCCTATAGATGACCAATTTATATAGTTGATAACATCAATTGATATTTGACTTGATAATGGTATAGAGATAAAAAGATAAATAGCCATTGGAAGAAGCATCCATATGCAGATAAATGGAATTAAGTTATGCTTCAATATATATAGCTCTCGTCTTAATAATGCTTTCATTACTCTAATCCATTTTCGACTAAACCTAAATATAAATCAAGGAGTCTACAGAAATTAATATCAATGTTTTCAATTTCTGAGTCTATGACATGTTTTAGAACTTTAAAAAAGTCATTCTTTGAATTGGAATAAAACTCAATTGAATTTCCATTAATAGTTGGTTTTAAAACTGTTGGCATATCATTAAAAATTGATAGAATTTCTTCATCTACGCTGTGTTTAAATCTTATCTCAAATTTAGATAATCCTTTAGTTGCATTTACTAGAGTACCAAGTGAACCATCCATCTTAATATCCCCTTGATGAATTATTGAAATTCTATCTGCATATTTTTCCGCTTCACTAAAATCCTGTGTAGTAAAAAGTATTGTTTTATTACTACCTATTCTATCAATAATATTCCATAGTTTGATCTTATGCTGTGGATCCATACCGCTGGTTGGTTCATCAAGTAATAAAATTTTAGGGTCATGTAGCAATGCTCTGCAAAATTGGATACTTCTAAGTATTCCTAGAGAAAGATTAGATGATTTTTCAAAAAGGAATTTCTTGAAATCAAAAATTTCAGAAAAATTCTGAATCCTTAATTTTGCTTTATTTTCTGATACATTAAATAACTGAGAATAGATAAGTAAGTTTTCATATATTGAGATTTCATCATCTAAATCAATATATTGGGGCATGTATCCAGTCATCATTCTGGTTTCATCGCTTCGGGTACTAATATCTTTTCCATGAATATATGCAGTTCCAGCATCTTTTTCAATAATACCTACTAATATCTTAAGAATACTTGATTTACCTGAACCATTTTGACCTATGATCGCATGATTTGAATTATTTTCAACACCAATAGATAAATCAGCTAAGACAACTTCCTTATCAATTTTTTTGGCTATTGATTTTAATGTGATTGAAGCTTCCAACAATCATTCCTTTTTTTAGTGAGCGTCATACCAACTGGGTCCAAAATTATATTCTACTTTAAGAGGAATAGATAATTCCATGGCATTTTCCATCTCAAATTTAACTAACTTTGAAAAATTTTCTATTTCATTTTTAGGTACTTCAAAAATCAATTCATCATGAATTTGAAGAATCATTTTTGCATTATAATCTTCTGAAATAATTTTATTTTGGATATTAATCATGGCAAGCTTAATTAATTCTGCAGCAGTACCTTGTATAGGCATATTTATTAGTGCTCGTTCCTCAGCCTTTTGAACATTCATATTTGAACTAGCTAATGATTGAGAATATTTTTTTCTACCATTAATTGTACTAACATAGCCTTTTACATGTGCCTCTTCTATTGTTTTAGTAATGTATTCTTGTATACCTGGATATGTTTTAAAGTATGTTTCAATTAATGTTTTTGCTTCTTTCATACCAATACCCAATTCTTTGGACATCCTAAATGGTCCAGCTCCATACATTATTCCAAAATTAACAACTTTTGCTGATCTTCTTTGTTCACTTGTGACATCATTTTCATCTACAGAATAAACTAAAGCAGCTGTTCTTGTATGTATATCTAAATCTTCGTTAAAAGCCCTAACTAACTCTGGTTCATTTGAAAAATGCGCCATAATTCTCAGTTCTATTTGAGAATAATCAGCAGATAAAATAACTGAATCAGGGCTTTGAGCTCTAATTGCTTTTCTAATTTTCTTACCCAGCTCTGTACGAATTGGTATATTCTGGAAATTAGGCTTAGTACTAGATAGTCTTCCTGTTGATGCAATTGTCTGATTAAATGATGAATGTACACGTCCAGTCCTTTTATTAATATGGTTAGGTAGTGCATTGATGTATGTTGAACTGAGTTTTGAAAGATGCCTGTATTTTAAAATTAATTCAGGTAACGGATGGTACTGTGTCAACGATTCTAAAACTTCTATAGAAGTGCTTCGTTTTTTAATTTGTTTTAATTCCAACTTATCAAATAATACTTCTGCAAGCTGCTTGGGAGAGTTTAGATTAAACTCACCGTCTGATATGGAAAATATTTGTTCTTTTAGTTTCGAAATCATACTATCGACGTCAGTTGATAATTCAGATAATATTTTTCTATCAACAAATACACCTGTATTCTCCATTTCAACAAGGACGGGAATCAATGGTAGCTCAATTTCATAATAAGGTTTACTAAGGTTATTTTTTTCAATTAAGGGCATTGTTTTATTTGATATTTGGAATGTTATATCAGCATCTTCTGCAGCATAAAACAATGTCTTATCTAAAGGTACATCTGCCATAGAAATTTGATCTTTTCCGGTTCCTATTAACTCTTCTATAGATTGCATTTCATAACCTAAATATTCTATTGAAAGATTATCTAACTTATATGAACTCTTCTCTGGATTAAGGATGTGTTCTGCAATCATACTATCATACCTAATACCTCTTAG